>Ga0114923_10000099_pt1 | contig 69539 bp, 111 predicted proteins | sample SumtaG_FD_89578 | JGI IMG/M metagenome (GOLD analysis project Ga0114923, IMG submission 89578) | Deep subsurface microbial communities from Indian Ocean to uncover new lineages of life (NeLLi) - Sumatra_00157 metaG | ecosystem: Environmental > Aquatic > Marine > Oceanic > Sediment | place... | reverse complement strand
GTGGGGGAAATAGCAAGCCTCAGTAAGCCTGGAAAGGACCCACAAGGGGGGTGCGGTGCCGCTTAGCCTGGCTCATCTCGTCCGCCGTCCATCCACGCTACGACTTCACGGCACATCGCCATGAACTCCGATCCCTACTTCCTATTCTCTCGCTCTGGTATCGGGATGCGATGGGCTGTATGTAGTCTCCAACACTCCCTCGCTGACATCATCCAAGGTTGTCCCCAGCGTAGCCGAGAGATCATACGTGCCGTCAAACTCCCGCTCGCATTCATCCGATTTACCCAGACACGCAATCGCGCGAATCCCCAGGTGTACCGTACACCGCATCCCGACACCCGTTATAACCCCCCTCTCGCCACTGGCCTTGTGGCGTACTACGTCGCCCGGTTCAAAACGTGGTTTCGTCATGCTTCCCTTCCAACGCTTTCAGTATCTCCGTCTCGAAGTCCACTAGCCGAGGCGAACTGGGGTATGGCGTTTGAGCCATCGCGGCGGTAAATGCACAGATAACACGGCACAATCCGTTTTTCGGCAACGATACACCGACATCGGTAAGCATCACCGTTCGTGCCAACTCCACATAGGTCCAATAGCCATCGACTCTGTCTTCGCGCCAGTGCCAATCCGATCTATTGACAGTGCCGAGGAAGGGGGTGATCCGGCCCAGTACTTCGCCGCCGGTGATTGCCAAGTTGTCCCGCAAGGGCACGTTCTCGAACCGCAACGAGAGATGGGCAGACCGAGGCTTGCTGAAGCCCTGGTTCTCTATCTCCTCCGGCCCGTGTACCGTTATGCCGCTGGCGCCGCCGTCGATGTAGCCCACGCCACCTTCACCGGTAGCCGGAAAGGGTGCCGCCGAACAGGTACGGTCACGACTCTTCGCTAGCCGTCCTACAATCGGCACTCCTGCAAGCACTCCCGCAAGTCCTGCTATGAAGCTACGCCGGTTCATTGTATTCCTCCACAAAGAGTAGCGTCCCCGACGGAATCTCCCGCCCCGTCGTATTGGTAATCATCACACTGCCGTCTTGAAACCAACAAGGCAGGGTGTATTTGATTCCGTCGAGGGTGACGGATACACGGTGAGGGTACGCCTTGGCTTCTTCCGTTATGCCGCTCTTCGCTGTCGGCTTCGGTAGGCCGAACATCCCGGCTGCCCATCCAACAATCGGCAACCCCGCAAGGGCCGTGATGAAGCTACGTCGGTTCACTGGATTCTCCTATCAGCTCAAGCCCCACCAAATTAGCCAAGCGATACCGAGCCCAATCGACGTACCGAGAACTCCCCCTAGGAACATCCTAGCAACCAGGGCGATGCTTTGTCTCATGGGTCAACCCTTTCGCCTCCGTTGACCCTCGCTTTGAACGCCTGGAGGCCGTTGAAGGAGGTTCGCTGGGATGTATCGCAATGAGGGTAGCGTCCCGCCATCTCCGCCTTTGGTAGGCGGGGATCGTTGTTGCTCCCATTCTGCAAGAGCGTCTCGTTCTTTTGCGGAACACCATGTCCGGCCTAGCTTTCGATGACCGTTCTCGATTAAAAATCGCAACATGATGTAATCTATATGATTCCCACACGGCAATTCATCACCACGTAGGCGGTCCAACGTGGAAATAGCGAGACGCTCAGTCATCGGCGTATCCTGCGGAACGCTAATCGGTCTCTTTCGACGTTGCCACCATGCTCGAATTACCCGAAACATACAAGTTCTCCTGTGTCAATAGTCCTCATCAACCCAGCCCTGGATGGCCTCACGAAGAGACGCATCGAACTGGTCTTTATCGTGGACGCGGCGGCATTCGCGAGCTATGTCTTCAAACTTCAAGTCCGTCCAAGACGCTAGAATCCGGGTAGCATCTTGTAGGTTTTCGATGGTTGCTTCGTCAAAGATTACCTCAGTAATGTCGTTACGCTGCTGTCGTCGTACTGTGATCCTATTGTCCGAGACGATGATGATCCCACGTTCAGTCATTCCGGGTCTCCGTTGATTTTCCTCTTGAGTGCCTCCATGGCGTCCAGCGGTGCCACCAACGTAACGTTGACGTCTCCGCCTCTCTCGCCTGGTCGCGTCCCACCGTCTCCGCCTTTAATGACGAACCGGGTTTGATCCTCCCTGATGACCTCGATCCGGGACGGGCTGGGCTTCGGGGGAGACTGGCCAATCGGAACGGTCGGCAACCGACACCAGTACTTGATGCTGCAAAAGGCATCACTGGCGCAACTCTCGGCCGACCTGAATATGGGACGTGACGGCCACTCGTTTTTCGTCATTCCTACCAAGGTTGCGATCATTACCGAAGATGGAGTCGCAATCAGAACACGCTCACCTTCCTCGGGAAGTGACTCGGCTACGGAATGCCAATCTATGACGTTAATGGTTTTCATCCTTAATAGTCCTCATCCACCCAATACGCCACCCGGACAAGCCCGGTATCCTGCCGCTTGTCGTCCAGGTCGGCAGCATCCCACAGCACGCCCAGCCCATCCCTGATGTCGGGATCGGCCCGTTTGTCTGTCGGTTCGATGTACTCGGCTATCGCGTCGTCCGGCAACGTCAGATCGCTATTCGCCGGAGCCGCCAAGTAGTTATCAACCTGCTCCCACAGATAGACTCGGGTGTCCGTCGTGGTGCGATCGTCCGACACATCGTTGGTCAAGTGACTCCTTACTAGTATGTCGATCACCACGTACCGCCCGTAAGTTCCGTTTGAATTCCGGGCTCGTTTCGTCATTAGAGGAGCAACGAGGGTGTACGGCGAATCGCCTACCTCGGATAGGTCGCTGAGCGTCGTGTAGACTCGCGTTGCCCCGACGACCTCGTTGAATGCGGTTGCAAGGTCTGCGGCATCCAGCAGGGCAACCAGGGCTTCACAGATTTGCTGTACTCGCCCCGCGGCTGCGGTCACGCTCGAATAATCCGGCACTACGAGCGTACCTGTGAACTCGGTTCCGTCTTCGCCGTAGCCTACGCCGAACCTCACGTCGGATTCAGCAGGCACGACAAACGTTCCCGCCTCGCCCCCCACATAGTTGTCTTGACCTACGATCACGTATTGCGGGTCGACGATGTCACCTACGTCGATAGCACCGCCGCCGTAGGTGCCGACTGTTCCGTCACCTCGATCGATGTCGAGCTTGACGTTGGACGGGATAAGCAACACGTCCATCGTGTTCGCTGCTAGGCGGACGGTAGCACCAGATCGAGCTACGAAGCGAACGACCATGTTACACCTTCTCGAATGCTGCGGGCACGTCCACTGCGACCACACGGAACGCGTGACTGATTCCGCCTGCATCGCTGTCCACGGTGGCATCAATGTAAACGGTGTAAGTCTTGTGAACCTCGAAGCCGTTGGCGACCGTGCAAGCAACCGTTTTCTGGTACGCCGCAGTGAGGTTGCCTTCGTCGAATGCACTATCGGCTCCACTTCCATCGTCCAGATCGCCGGACAGGATGGCCGTCTCGTTCCCATCTTCATAGATGCGGTAGGTGGGAACCGCACCGGCAGCCGTCAGCGCACCCGTGTCGGGGTCGTGCGTGCGAATCGCAAAGGTCAGATTCTTTTCGATTACTACTTCCGATGGGCAACCCATATCACTCTTCTCCTTTTGCGTCCCCTAGCCCTGGGGCTGCAACTTGTTGAGTTCCTCACGCAATCTAGTGTTTTCCTCTTCGCACAGCCTCACACGCTCTTCCAGTTTTTGCACCAAGTCCTGGCGACTCTGCCATCGTTCTCTTTCCACTCTGTCATGATATAGGTCTGCACCCACGGCAATGTCCTCCAGTTACAATGATATTTGTTCATTCCCCCTGAACACTCAACCACCGCCCTTGTCTTCCTTGTACTCGCCGCAGAACTCCTCGGCATCCATAACAGGCTGAACGCCGATGTAGTACGCTGCCACGCGATATGCGCCGGGTTTGTGCTTTCGACAGAAACCAGGTTCGGTGATTCCCGGGATTTCCGGCACGTCCTTTAGGCGAGGGTGCACCACGTCAAACCAGAGGCACTTTTTGCAGCGGTGACCGATCATCTTGCGAAAATCCCAACAGTGTCATCGTGACTAATAAATGCTTCAAGTGTTTTTAGCTGAGCCCAGTTCCCTAACGCCCGCATGCCATCCGGCAGAAACCGCCAGCAGTCTACCGGGTAACGATGCAAGCCGGCTTTTCGCGGAGCAATCACACACAGAACACCGCCTTTTTTCACAACTCGGCCCATTTCTAAAAACGCCTGCCAGAAAAACTCACAGTGTTCTAACGTCTGCCCGCTAATCACGGTCCGATATGCTTCATCTGGTATCTCATCCCAGCGATAAGGCTTGCTCACAACGATATCGACGTTGTCCCCTTCTTCCATGTCCATTCCCACATATTTGTACTCCCGGAACAAACGCCGATAGGTTCGCTGTCTCCTGTATCGCTTGGCCCCTACATCAAGCACTGAGGTTCCCGGCCAGTTGCCTAGGTAGCGGTCGCGAAATGACGTCATCAGGTTGATGCTGTTTCGGTGCATCGCGTTCGTTTCTCTTGTTCCCAAAACCAGGCTATCGGCTTCAAGTTGAGCCATTCCGTTGCGTGAGCGGCCAAGTCGCGATAGCCGACACCGTCCACGTTTACCCCCAGCGGAACTTGGCTTCCAGGCCGGACGATACCAACACCGTTATTCGTATCGACGACGTATTGGAACAAGTCCGACCGGTTGCGCAACCCGACCCACGCTCGCCACACATCGCCTGTCCACGATCCGCGTACTGGTTTGATTGTCCGCTGTTCTCGTTCGTTGCGCGGGTGACAGTCATGGACGACGACCACTCCGCTTGGGTTAAGCCGTGTGAGGCCGTTCGTTATGTCGCGTTCTGCTTGCTCCGCCTCGTGCAGACCGTCCACAAAAATAAGGTCGTACGTGCTTCCGTGTTCGCCCGCGAAAAACTCATCACTCGTCATCCGGAACGTACACGATTTGAGTGGGTCGATGCCGTGCTTCGTCTTGCACGCGATGTGCTTCCAGTTGTCTCCGCGGTCCACGCCGATTTCCAGATACGAGGTGTAGTTGTTTTGCTGGATAAGGTAATTGATAACATCAGTGCGAAGCACCCCCTTGTAGCCAGTACGCCCGCGAAAATGCTTTACGCCTCCCCAGCCGTCGATATGAGGCACGCCGCGTTTTTTGCCCGCAATATACGGCGCTTTGTTGCGCCTGTCGGCCGATAGGTTTGCACCGTGCCGGATATCCACGTTCGGTCGCTTCGATTTCCATGAATAGTGACGAACCTTCATTCGCCCAGTCCACTCGGCCAATCGTGCGACGCAATGATCCAGAAGATATTCACGATACACCGCCGCTTGGCTGAACGCCTGGCTATGCTTTCCGGCTGGTAGATAAGTGTCGCAACCGGGTGCCCAGTAGAATCTATTTTGATTGAACCAGAACGCCCTGTGGTCCCTGGGCAACTTGGCAAAATGACTCGCATGATAGAACACGTCGTGTTCGGCGAGGTACACGATCGACATCGGCGCAATAGCCTCGGCTCCCGCCACAATCTGCCGATACATGCTCTGCTCACAGCGGGGCAAATCTCCGACGCAGATATTACGACCAAAGTCCAGAGGCTTTTGACTCACGCTCACAATCGGAATCGGTCCCGCTACTGTCGCGAGGTTCTTCCGTACTTGCCTCGCAAGAGATTCGTGCAGTTGCGAATCGGTGTAGTACAGGATCACGCGAGGCGCGTCGTAGCGGTCCACCAAGTACGTTTCCCAGCCAGGAACGGGCGCGAATTTCTCAATCAGCCAGTGAAACGGGCGGGTCTGATTCTCAAAAGCGTTATCCTTGAAGTAGTACTTATCCCATGTGTATTTATGGGCTCTGGCTACTTGGCGGCCACTCATCGGATACGGAAACCCACCTTGCCCGACACGAAACCAATGGGCCTGCCATGCGTCGCGATTGAGAATCTGCGAGCCGCCGCACAGCCAGGTTCGTAGACTAATCTCAATCCCCACGTTGCCCCATGATCCCACACCTTCGTCTAGCAATCCGATATAGTCGCTCCACTCGCGAGTGGTAAACCAGCATGAACCCTGCCCTGTCATCACGTCCGGATAGGCCACCTTCGCTTCGGAACGCTTGCGGTAGTCGGACCAGTAATGGCAGTACAGATCCAATCCAGGAAACATGAAGTGCGTTTTACCGCGCCGCTTGTCTGTCCACTTACGCACGTCAAGCCTACGCATCTCCGGTAGGACCACGGCATTGTTGGGGCAGTGTGACTGGAGAACTTCGTCAAAACCTTTCGACAGCTTGGCGTGGGCATCAATCTTCATCACATACAGCCCGGACGACGTACGCACCCCGAGGTTGTATGCCGCGCGTTGGCCTATAGCCTTGTTGAGCCGTATGATCTTAACCCGCGAATCGTCGCTGTATAGTCGAGGCTCTGCTTCGTCACCGTCAACGACGGCGATGATCTCGATGTCACCAGTAGCGGCCTCCAGCACCGAATCAACCGTGTGCTGAAAGTACGTTTCGCACCGACCAGGGATAATCACGCTCACTCTAGGCACTGACGATCAACCCTCCCATTACGAGGCTGTGGACACCGTTGGCGGAGATAATCGGCATGGCCGTGAGACCTGCGCCGGAAGGCGAAGCCGATGCGCTGGCGGACTCGCTAGCCGATGCAGACGCGGATTCACTTGCACTTTCAGACGCCGATTCAGATGCGCTCTCAGACGCACTTTCTGACGCGGACGGGGAGGGCGAGGCGCTTTCCGAGGCCGATTCGCTGGCACTCTCAGAGGCGCTTTCTGAAGCTGATTCCGATACGCTTTCACTAGCGGATTCCGACACAGACGGGCTAATAGACGCACTTTCCGACGCTGACTCCGACGCCGAGCCACCAGAAGGGGATGCGGATTCGCTAGCTGATTCTGAAGTCGATTCCGACGCACTTTCTGACGCTGATGGAGAAATCGAGGCGGACTCAGAAGCTGACTCACTGGCTGATTCTGATGCTGATTCAGATATTGACGCTGACTCAGATACCGATTCGGAAGCAGATTCCGAAGCACTCTCACTGGCTGATTCTGAAGCAGACGGCGAAATACTTGCACTCCCGCTGGCTGACTCGCTAGCGGATTCTGACGCAGATTCAGATGCTGATTCAGACGCGCTTTCGCTTGCGCTCTCGGATGCCGATTCCGACATACTGGGACTAACAGAAGCGGATTCGCTGGCACTTTCCGACGCGGATTCGCTGGCCGATTCCGAAATGCTGGCCGACGCCGATTCCGACGCCGATTCGCTGGCCGAATCGGGCGACGGGCTGGACGAGCCCGCCTCCGTATACTCCAGATAGAGCGAGATCTTGAAATTGACGTCTTCGTCATCCTCACTTGGATCCACCATCTGCAATGCATAGGCCGTCGGTGCTGTTCGGTAACAGAGATCGCCCCCGTCCCCGCCAGAATCGTACATGCACCCGTGGCCCGACGCCTCCCACGTGGCCGCCGCGTGGTAGTTGTTGCCGTCGCTAATGCCGATCGCGTCGCCGCTACAGTCGACGGAATTCCATTGATTGATCGGTACGGGACTGGTTAGCTCGTAGGTACCTGAGCCCGACCCTGTGAGCAGATTGCCGCCAGCCGTTCCGTCGTAGACGCCGAACTTCACCCGGCCGTCATTTGTGTTGGTGTAGATCCAAATTTTCGCTGCCGTGCCATCGCTGCCGGCCAGTGTATTTCTACCCTGGAGCCAGAATCTCGGGCCGGTCGAGTACCACGTACCACCTTCTACGTCGTAGCCGAGGTTCACGGGGTCCTCTACCGGATAGGCGGCATTATCCAGCCACTCTGAGTCATACGCTATCTTCAGTTCACCGGAGCCAGGGTCGATAGTCAGCGTACCCCAACACCGATCGCCGTTCTTGTCGATCGCTTCCGGACGATGGACATGCAACACCTTGCCGGTGCGATAGTTCGTCTGGCCGAGGATGTGATTGACTTTTGTCCGGTGGTACACCGCGCAGGAACCCACCACGTCGTCGGGCCGCACGTGCCCGTCGGCGATTTGTTTGGGCGTCAATGCGGGCTGAGGGAGGAAGTCCAGGTCTTCATGGCCGCGGAGTTTGTAAACCCACTCGTTCACTGCCGGACGCTTCAGCAGGGTCGTGGCGATCTGAATCCGACCGTCCTGCTGATAGATTCGGAGCTGATCGTCGACGCCAGGAAAGAGTAGCTTGCCATCGTCCAGCACCGCAGTCGACTCGGGACGGCCAAGCGGTTCAATCGAAAACTCTACTTCGCCGCGGAACCGAGAACACAAGACGTGTGGCTTGACGTCGCCGAGGTTCGTGGGGTCGCCGATCACCACCGGGTCGGCGTCGGGGCCGGCGGTGAGGTGGAACGTCTTGTCGGTGGGGTGGAAGTCCATTACTTTCCGTTGACGCCTCCCGTCGCGCCATCATCCTCGCTTGGATTCACCATCTGCGAACCGTACGCGGCCGGGGCAGCGTGCGTGGTCCGAGAGCCGTAACACAACCGGTGACCCGATGTCTCCAACATCGCCGCGACGTGGAAGGGGCCAGTATTTGGACACTCGGCGGCGCGTGCTGATATGTTCATAGCTCACTTTCCGTTGACGACTTTCTGAAAGATCTGCTCTTGCCTTGGCTATCGCGTCTTCGTGTTGCCGGCCTGCTCACAATGCGCCCGCAGATCCTGAAGGGCCGCGACCAGCTTCTCTGAATCCTTATGCCGCTGCTCCTCCGCATCCTGGAGGTACGCCAGAACCGCCGGCGCCGTCCGGGTTACGATCCAGATCACGATAAACCCCAGAACGCCGGTTGCTCCGAGCCTTGCGACCGGGTCTATCATGCCGTTCGGCACCGCTTCACCGGCGGCCAGAAGCGAGATCGACAAGCCAAGAAGGATGGTGGTTTTCATTGCTCGTCCGTGTCCCTGGCAGTTTCTTCGACGGCATTGTTGATAGCCACCGGGCCCTCGCTGGGAGGGACGTACCCGACTATGAGAGGTTGTTCCAACTTCTCCACCCGCTCGTCAATCTCACGGATATCGCGCTGATGACCGTTGAGCCGATGGCCTTGATGGTTGTTTTGCTCATACAGCACTCGCATCTGATCCGGCAGGGTGTCGGCGGCGGGTAGGCACTCCAGCGTCTCCACCCGCGTGGCGAGCAGATCGTGATGCAAACACAGCGTGTTTAGGCGATCGGTTAGCGTCTTCACCATCGCGAACGACAGACCGAGCGCGATGCCGATCGGTACCGCCACGCTGATGCTTACGGTCCAGTCCCATACGCTCATTGGCTACCGCCCTTCGCTTTGATAAAAATCAAAAGTCCCCGCAAACTCCTCAAATCGTGCCTTCTCATCTGCTCGTTGCTGAGCTTGACTTTTACCAATAGCCGCAGCAAACCAAATATAGCTACGCATTACTAAATCAACATTGGATGGGGCAATTGCGGAATTGATTGGGGTAATTACAGACAACGGCTCTCTAAACAAATTAGGCCAAACAGTATCGTACACATCGTCGTAGTCGATCTTCCGATCCCGATTTACGTCGGCGGGATTATCAATACCTATCACACTAGATGCAAAGAGTGATGGCCAGATGACATCAAATACATCATCGTAATCGACCCGAAAGTCGCCAGTAGTTTCACCGATGAGGTTGCCGAAGAAAAACACGTCATCTTGCGTTGGATCAAAATCAAATGTCGCCTGTAAATCAAAATCAGCGAGCAGCACTTGAATTTGAAGCCATTCATTTTGGATAGCATTATCTTCCCACCGAATGAAAATCCTATCCTCTCCGTCCTTTCCGGCATCCTCTACAACGCCAATCGCGATTGGCTCTGGTGCAATCTCCCACTCTTGGATGAGATCTGCATTACCGACACGAAATACAAAATCAGTCGCGTCTATCACCGCCTCATCGGGCACCTCAAACACGTCGATAACAATCCCGTTGAGTCCCTTGTCGTAGCTAGTATAATTTGAGCCAGTGGCTGCTTCTCCTATTGCCAAAGGCGTTTTGTCTGTTGCGATTGCTGGATCTTCAAATGAGCTGCCGTTGTAAGCCACGTAGACGCCCGTAATGTTGTTGAGCCTGGTGATTTCTATGGTTGTATCAGCGGCAACTGATAAGAGATTGCGTTGTTCCAGGTGCTCCAATCTGCACATTCTCACAATCACCTCCAATCGAACTTCAACCGGATGCCAACACGCAAACGGCAGTCCACATCATTGGCTACCGCCCTTCGCTACTCTCCCTTTTGCGAATCGCCCACCGCTTCCGTCTTGCGGTTTGGGCTGTTCTCCGGTCCGCGTGGTTCATCGGTTGCGCGAACTTGAGCCACATCGACTCGGTTGGCGTCGCCACCAAAGGTCAGCAGGAAACCGAGAATCTGCTGGTAGTGTCCATAGATCCGCATCGAGTCGGTCTGTGTAATGAACCGCGTACGGTCTCGGCTGTTCAGTCGGGTCCAAGCGACGATCGCCTTGTCGATTGCTCCCAAGAGGATAAGCCCATTCTGACCTGGCAGATCGAGCATCGAGTTAAGCGGGATATTTGGGTCCGTCCCGTCAAACGCCCAGGGCAATTGATATAATCCGCCGGAGCCCATTTGGATATCGTCACCGCCGAACGGATTGTCGGCCTCTTCGAGTTCCTCATCCGCACTGATGGCCTTCTGGATCTTGTCGCCCAACGGCAGCTTGTCCGGGTTGTGGGTAATTCGTCGGCGCCACTTGTCGGCGTTAGCTAACTGTCCAATGAAATGATCGCGCGTTGGGTTATCCATTCCACCGCGATCGGTTAGGTCGTCGTTGGTGACCGCCTCTTCGCGAAAGAGCATCAAAGGGGCTAAGCCAGCCGCAACATGAAGGTTCCGCATCTCCACGATCGCGTCGCGGAACTGTTCCTTGGCAGGGCTACCGATCGGCATTGGAAGTCTCCTAACTTGCTTGAGGTTCAAGGGCCAGAGGGGCCATTTCGTTAAAGCGATCCTTTAATCGCTGTCGCAAGGCCCGAGCGTAGTCCGCTTCAGGTCCGCTGGGCTTGCGGTCAATCGTGTTCTGAAGTTCGTCGTAGGCAAGGCGGCCGACAAGTGCATCATGTAGCGGTGAACGTCCTTCGGATCGTGAAAGTTGTAGAAACTGAGCGGCCTCAGTGTCGTCGCGGGGAAACGAACCGACCGCATCAGCGGCCGCTCCTTTGCCTCGCTTGGCCCGACGCCGACGAATCAACCACCAGAGGGCCAGGCCTGCAGCGCCCGCCGGTGGACAACTGAATCCCGCTACCGTAGCGGCGGCCGTTACCCATGCAGGCATCGCCGGCAAAAGGCCCGCTAGCCAGCCGGCTTCAGCGACCTTGACAGCTTTGGCGACGATCGGCACAACATCCTTTGCCACTTTAGGCAGCCCGGAAACTACCACTGCCTTTGGCTGACTGTCACTCTTTGCCTTAGTCGGCGGCGATAGGTTCCTGGGCACGAAGTCGGCCCAGTTCTCCGGCATGGGGACCAGGGAGGGCACACTAGGCGGCTGGATCGCCTTAGCCGACGGACGAACAGGCACCAGCGGTCGTCGCGCCGGCGGCTCTGTTCCTACGATTCTTTGCGCCACGCCAACGATGGGTTCTAGGATGCGATGAAGCACGGTGCAAACTGGGCCCATCGCCGAGGTGTGGTCGGTGGTCGCGATCATCCCCACCACTTCGCCGCGCCGGTTGACGATCGGGCCTCCTGAAAACCCCTGGGGCACCGGCGCCGTGATTTGCAGCCAGTCCAACGGCTGGCCGCGACGCGGCCCGACCCTCAGCCCCAGGCTGCCAGAGACCCGCCCACACGTCTCCCGGGCGGCTGTGTATCCGAAGCCAAACAGCGGCTCGCCAGGCCGTGGCCATCCACTCGCTATCACCAGCGGGCGAAACGCCGGCCGCGGGATCGACAAATAGGCCACGTCCCAGAGCGGATCAACATGCACAACGCGGGCTGGAAACGTCTTGCCCGCAAAGGTCACGGTGAGTTTGTCCACTCGGTCTCGAAACAGGTGGGCCGCCGTGGCCACCAGCGCGTAATCCCTGGCCGGATCGGAGTAGGCCAACCACCCGGTCTGGTAGCCAGTCCCCGTCGGCCCGCGGCCAATCACCCGGCCCACGGCAAGTGGCGTGTCATCTGGAGACAGCGGGCAAACACCGTCGGGGCAGCAAGCGGGGGCAGCCGACACGGCCGCCGCGTTGGGCCAGCCGCCACCTGAGCACGGTTCAGCGGCGAACGCTACGGACGCGAGAACGGAAGCCAGGTACAGGGCGAGAGTGACGCCCACGATAACGGCGACCAGCAGCTGGTTGGGGGATAGAGACTTAGTCTTCATAGGTCGGCTCCCTCACGGGTGGCGGGCCGAAGTCGACGACGAAGCACCCACACCATGGCCCGTCGTTGAAATCGTAGAGACCCGGCCAGAAATCGGCCGATGAACAAGAAGGCACCCCTCACGCGGGGGGCGCATAGAAAGTTGCGTGGGGAGAGCCCAGCGGGGATACTCTGGACAGAATGAGAAGCGGGACGTTCCACGACCGAGCACCAATACTGGCGCACCTAGCGTGGCTCGTCCCACCACCACTATACGGGGGACCGTCGCCACTGTCAACAGAAACCCGGCCGGGCGGCCACACCGGTGGGACGGGCACGCCAAGTGCGTGTCGGCCGCCAGCCGGGCGTTTAGTCAGTCAAACAAACCGCCCCACCAGAACAGGGCCAAGTTCACCGCGACCATCACACACGCCGACCCAAAGTGGTACTTGTCCTTTCGGGCCTCACCATGCCTGGCCGCGTGCATCCCAAGACCAATGAAGACTAATGCCAGGATAATTCCCTCTGGCCATCCGATCGTCATGATTTCCCTTTCGTGTTAGTTTGCCATCGTGGCCCCCAGGCCGGAGTCGAACCGGCGCCGGGGGCTGGCTACATAACCGTTGGTCTGCACGCTTCTTTTGGGCTGTGAACAAGGCCACATTTATGGCAGATCACGGGGCATCACCTCCTTTCAAATCGGGCTGGATCAGTCGATGGTGTCAATACCGTCGACCGGGTATTGCAGAGCATCCATTCGGCTAGCCTGCTCTTGCATGACCTTTATGACCGCCGGAAGGCGTTCTGTGGACATTACTACCCGCGCCACGCATTGAGCCGTGACAGACCCTAGTTCGGCAAATTGCCTCGCTCGGTCCACTGGGTCGTCGGCCACTATGGTTGGCGAATTGATCCAGAAAAACATCAAATAGAATTCCGGGCCGTCGTTTTGTGCTACGAAGTGATTCGCAACAAGTGGCATTTGGCCTGGCGGAAATTCCCTTTCGATAGGCAATGCCGTGGACGCCACCTTCTTCCTCTTAAATAGTCTCCACTTCATCTGAAACATCCTCCTTTCAAGGCCCGCTCCGTCCTGGGGCGACCTCGCTTCGGCGGGTCGGCCGGACGGGCGCGGGCGTTTAGTCACCACCTCTTGGGTCCATCGTCAAATACCTCAATCCGTATGCCGGTCAGTAGCGACGGCGACAACCGAGGATCAGCAGGCACTGAGTGCTGCTTGATAGCCTCGTAGATGTGCGGACAGACCACGATGGTCTCACCGTAGCCGTCTTGGGTCACCGTAGGCTTCCGGCCGCACACGCCACACGTGGTTTGCTCTACCAGTTCGGCCGATCGCCGCAGGTGCGCTTTTTCGATGGCGTCGAATTTTGCAGTCGCGACGCGCACGCTTTCGAGCAGTTGGTCGAACGTGATGTCGGTAGACGAACTCACCGTCGAGCAGTTACTTAGCCAGATTGGGTCAGTCTCGTGGTCCATTTCACTTTCTTTCCTCAAGCCGCCGGGCCGGGCGTTTAGTCAATCACCGCCCTCGGTCATCGAGCCTGGCCGCTCGCCCGGGGGTATGTATCGCCAGTGCCCGCGGTTATAGGTGCCTGTTGTTGGCGTAGCCTCATTCTTCGACGTCACCTTCTCCAGCGCGTCTTGTGCCGCGTCGATCGCCGCTTGTTGCTCGTCGAGTTCGCCGCGGAGCATGTTGCACTCATTCAACGCTCTGGACTCGCCCGTGCTAAACACACCTGCCGTTCGTCGCCAGTCCCGGGCATCTAGCCAGAAGAAGAGAGCCACCACCGCGAATATCGCCGTCATGACCCATGGGCCGGCTGATAGAAACAGATCAAGCATCGTTCACCTCTCCTTTGGATGATTTTTCCGCCGCAACTCCCACATCTGGCACTCCCAGCACGGCGCCGGGCTCATGCCGCCGCACCCAGAGCAGCGCACGGCGGGACCGGTGGGTGGCACCCTCGCTTCCTCCGCGACATAGCGGTGGGTGCCCCGCGAGATCGAGCCCACAGTCTCCCGGCAAACGCCGGTCCGTTTCGCGATTTGCCGTAGCGTCAGACTTTTACTGGCAAGCAGCCGCTCGATCTTGAGGACGGTCTCGCGGGAGATCATCGTTTCCTCAGTGCTTCTTTGGCTCGCTGAAAATCCGCAACGGTTACGCGGACCCCATCGTTGTTGTTCCAGATGCCCGACTCCTCGGGGTCGTTCTTCTTGCCGACCGTCATGTGACTGGCCGCCTTGGCGAACGGAGCGAGAGCGGCCTTCAGACCCTCGACGTACTCTTGGCGTTTCTCCATGGCGGCCATCCGTCGCTCAAAGGGACTCGGCCCACGTTTCGCCGCTCGTTCTTCGGCGGCGCCCGGGCGATGGACGCCACACCATTTAGCGTCTGACCCAGAAGACTCGGTGCCGTCGTCGTTGTACTTGGGGCGCCAGCGGCATTGATGGATGTCTATCCGATCGCCATGCACCGGCGCCCGGCAGTACGATTTATTGACCTTCTCGTGACTCCAGTGGGGCTTGAATTCACGTGGCATCGTTCAAACCTTCTCTCCTTCCGGCCTCGCGGACGCGTTATCACACGTATTGCGTTTGCCAACCACGTAGGCAGGTAGGCAGAGTCCGCTCTCGCCGCAACGATGATAGGGAGTTGGCGGCAGAGGTGCGATTACATACCTGCACAGTCGGCACGGCACATCGCCATGCTTGGCTTTTCGGTAGTTCTTCATTTGGTAGCTCCTTTCTCGAAGGTCCGTCAGTCGTTGCCGCGACGATCCACAGCCGGACAATAGTCGAATCCAAGGGCGCACCCCTGCCCGGGTCTACACACCAGGCACGGGCCTTGCTCAGGATCAGCGTCCCAATCCAACTCTTCGTGGTGGTTTGTTTTGCCGGCCACTTCGATCTCCTTTCACCACATAATCAATTGGCCAGAGAACGGCAGGCCGCCATTCGCCTTCCGAAACCACTCAGCTCGGTCTATCACCACGGCGTTCCCGTGGCTGCTAGCACCTCTTCGAGTGTTACACAAATGTGGTCACACATCTTGACCATCAGTTCAGGTTCGCCTACTGCCAGCAACAGGACTGTCAGCTTGCCCGCGCCGGCGGCCCAGCCGAGTTCCAGCGAGGCGCTTCGCCCGAAAGGCTGCACCGCCACTACGGCCTCGCACCACCTCAGAGCGTCCATGTCCGACGCGAACCCAGCCTCGGCCGTCGGATGTGACAAACACTCCCGGTACCTCTCGGGCGTCCATGCCTCCCAAGCCGGATCAATCTCCGACCAGTGAAAGCCGTTGTCGCCATCACGCGGATTGCGGAAGTCGTAGACCTCGTGGCCCATGTTGCGGAGTGCCTGAACCACTTCCGGCTGATGGCCATTTCTCCAAGATGACGCAACGTAGATTTTCATCACTCCTCCCCTCTCGCCGCTTCAGCGGCTGCATACTGTTGCTCGAACTCCGCCATTGAGCAGTCGAGTCCGTCCTCGGAAATTGCGAAGCTGAGCTTGTCCCGCAACCGCTTGACCTCGGCCTCTAGCTCGTGACAGGCCGCGACGTATGGGTGCATTGTTCCGACAGCAAGCCGCAACTCATCGGACCCCATATCGTTGATGTTTATTCGCGACATCTAGTCATCCTCCCTGACCGGTTGCCGCTTGCTGGATACTGCCGCAGCTTCGCCCACTCCGGCCACTCGACAGGGTCTTTGGACACACGGTCGTTGATCGGAATTTGTTTCACGAACACCGGCACGCCCGCCGCGTCGCACTGGTCGATGGGTGACTTCACCCAGTCGAGTTCGCACGGGCGCCGGTTGGGGCCGGACTCGCAGCCGATGATTACCCAGTCGATTCCCAGGTCGCGGTACGATTCGCAGGCATCAAACGGCTTGCCACGAGCGTCTTTCGCAACGCACGGGTGCCCCCATGGCAGATCGCCGGGCACCCAGGCATCGCATTCCGTGCAGTGTGCCCGCGGCAACACGATCTCTTCCAACAACGGCTCCAGCGAAAGGAACCGCACGGCCGCCGGGGTCTTCAGTAGGTGCGGAATCCGCTTGTCGGCCATCTCTTGGTTTTCGACGGTGGTGCCGAGGTGAACGTTGGAGAGCGGCCAACTCTGTGCCTCGAAATGAAAACCGCCGCCCTCGCAGATAATGTCCATCCGCCTTTCCCGCTCCACCCGGGAGAGACCATGTGCTTTGCACCACTTTTCCACATCATCGTGGGTCGAGATAGATGGTCCCGTAAAATAGTGGAATCCGTTCCAAAGCTGGTGCCTGTCTGTGATATACTCAGCCATCCGCTTCGGCCGCTTGGTCAATACCAGAAACGTATGCTGCGGACAAAGCGCCATCACCGCGAACGCCTTGTCAATGAACTCGTCCGGCACGTGCTCGTGAAACAGGTCGCTCATCGAATCGACGAACACCATTCGCGGCTTCTTCCAGCGAAGCGGAATCCCCAGCGCCTCCGGATGGCAGACGACCTTGCTGAACCCAGCGGCGTACTTCTTGACGCCCATCGCCTGAAGTCGTTTCGACATCCGCTCGGCGTAGCAGTGCTTGCAGCCGGGGGAAATCTTCGTGCAGCCGGTTGTGACGTTCCAGGTCTCGTCGGCCCACTGTATTCCGGTTCCCATCAGTCCGTCCCTTCCCGCCGCTTCAACGGAAGCACGCATACGGTTTCGCGCGAACCGTCGAACCGCACGTGATGCGCGACGCCGTTTTGTTCCAGGTCCGCGACAAGGCGACCGAGACGAAAACCATCCTCGGTGTTGGTGGCGGTCAGGTTCAGGCTGATCTCTGTTTTGGACGCGTATAATCTAGTATGCATTAGTCCGTTACCTCCTCGGATTGGTTGGTGGTTAAAAACCAGCCGCGACAGTGACGCCCCGGGTAAGGCCCGCCGCGGCTGGTTGTCGAACTTTAACGATATGGTCTCATAACTTGCTCCTTTCAAGTTTTGTTGATTTAGCGTATGTGCTTTCAACCTCTTTCGCTTTCATGCTTTTTCTTTGTTTTGGTCTCAGGCCTCCAGGCGAGGCCGTAAGTCGCTAAGTATGCCCCGATGTGAACCGCCCAACGTGTTGCCTGGGCGCGGCGGCTCCGTGTTGCGCCCGCTTGCTAATGTGTGCCGGAACTACTCCGCCTGGCAGTAGCGCCGGTGGAATGATTTTTACGATCATGCCGTCGCCTTGGCCTCAAACAACTCCTCTTTACCCGGACTGCTGGGCGCTAAGTGAATCAGCCGAACCAGCGCCTCGTGCAAGACAGCCTTGGTCTCGTGGACTGTGTCAGCCTCCACGGCCGCATCGACGACGGCAGACACCAGCCCGTCCAGTTCTCGCCCGTGTACGCCGCCAATAACGACTTCCTTTTTGAATCGCAGCATCATTTCTTCTTTTCGGTAAGCTCCTCAATCACGCCCTCGACGGGTCTCCACCTTCCTGCCCTGAAGTCCTCCAATGATTTCCGGAAATCCTCCGTATCTGGTTCTGGAGGCGATGTCGCAAAAGCCTGCATGTCCTCAAAATGGGCCATCCGCCCAAACCCGACTGTCCACCACAGGAAGCGGAGGCTTATTAGCGGGGATCGAACATCGACGTGTATCCACAACCCGATTCGCGACCAGTGATCTTGGACGAAGTCGAACTTCCACTTGACTGGTATCTCGTACATCAGTTGTTCTCCTTTCACAACACCGCTGTCGACGATGGATAGACATGCCCGTTCTCACACGTGTCGTTGCCGTTCGGCCGCCGCTCCCTCTCTTTGCACGTCGCGCCGCAGTGAGGGCAGCAGCCACAGAAGCCACTTTGTCGCCGCTCCTCTCGGAGGAGCTTATCCCACGCTGCTTTGCCTGCCTGTTGCCACGGCATGCGTACTTTGCCAGGGTGTTTATCCGCGAACTGGCAGGCACAAATCAGTGCCGAGAGTTCGTTGGGCGTGAATGCTATAGCCATTCGTAAATCTCCTTTCTTCCCACCACACCACCACGCTCGGCAGCACGACGCAGGCGGTGATGGCGAGGATGGTCACTTGCACGACTCCACAAACTTGTTCAGCTCGTCCACCGCTTTCGCGGCATCCGCCACCGCCAACGAGGCGAAGGGGAGGTCATCGACAAGGGCGGCACTGCCTAAGTCCATCACGTAACCATGTAGCGTCATAGCGCGACGGAGGAGTTCAGCTTGTTGAGCGGGGGTCATGGGTTATCCTTGCGGTCGTTTTGCAAATGTGAGTTTAGTGAAAATAAGTAACACGGGTTGAATTGCCCCAGGTGGTCCAGTGTCCCAGTAGTTTCAACCTAACTTCATTAAGGAGAAGTGTTCTTGTAGAGAGAGGAAGAAAGCGCTATAGAGACAAGAATAGGAAACACTGGACATACCGGGACACCTAGGACAGATTCGGCCAAAAAACAACACACTGGTAAATCTCGGTAAAATAATAATGGATGCAAAAATTAACATAGGATGCGTAAATTAGGTAACAATGCCCTAGTGTCCTAGCAAAACAGACAAACTCGAAGTGTTACGCTCAAAATCGCAATCCTCCGATGCCTACCTCTGGAGGGTTAAACACAATTCCACGATAGTAGTATGGACGACTGCCACCACACGACACCCGAAGCCGTTCGCATGATGGAAACACCCTACGGACTTCTTTGCCGAATCTAGCCTCACCGAGGGGGTGGTAGCCCATCGACCTGCACCACTTGGTGTACTCCTCGTACAGTTCAGTCGTGAAAGTCATCGACGCCTCAGCGCCGATCTCGCAATGCTCCAACAGAAAAGCCCTCGCCGGGTTGGTCTCGGTCTGATACTCCTCGATGGCATCGACCGACTTCTTTGATTCGGTGAAATGCCATTGCGTTCGAAGCCGATGAAGCCCCAGCACGGCCCACCAGAAGATGCCGGGCAGTTCGCCCGATTGCTCCCACCATTTCGCTTGATCCATCCCGTGAACCCGCTCATCTTCGCTGATCGTCTGGTCGAATTTGACGATCAGCATCCGGCGCCAAAGTCCCTTTGAGCCGTCGCGAAACCGTGGCCGATTATTGGCTGACATCATGAATCGAGCCGTTGGCGTGGCTGAAAATGCCTGCTTGTATTTCTCCTCGAACTGCATTGGATCGCCCGACGTAAACGCCTTTAGGATGCCTTCCGCGGCCGCATCCATTTCGCTGCATTCGGTGGCGATGTTCGCGAGCTTGCCCAGCGTGGTGGAAAGCTGGTACTTGTCGCCGAACCTCTCAAGTGAAACATTCGATACGTTTTGCTGGCCGAGCAAAGCGGTCAACGCTGCGCAAAAAACACTCTTTCCGTTCTGCCCTTCGCCCTCTAGAAACAGGAACTTTTGCATGCTGGTGTCGTGCGTGAGACAGTAGCCGGCCCACTCTTGCAGGGTCAAAACGCTCTTCTCATCGCCCTTCATCACGCGAGCCAGAAACGCATCCCACTTCGGCGATGCACAATGTTTGCAATCGGTATCAATCGCGTACGGCAAATGGATGGGGGAAAACCAATTCGACGAGTGCGGCAGATTCCAGTCTTCGCGGACCTCTAAAAAAGCGTCCAAGTCGAGAATGCAATTCTGCATCGTTACGCAGTTCGGCCGGTCGGTACCGTCCAGCCAGGTTTGCTGTCGCGTACTGCCGGCCAGGTTGGCGTAAGATCTCACCGCCTGGAGCACATCGCCTACGATCTTGGTTGTTACCTTGCGAGCTTTCGACGGTTCTTCCTCTGGTTCTCCCTGGCCGCCTTTCTGCCGCGTTGCAGCCTTCATCTGAGCTTCCACGTTGATTCGGTCGAACTCGGCTTTGATGGCCTTGGTGATCTCTGCGCGTAAGTCGGCTTCGATCAGCGATCGGTAGTACGTGTCCCACGACCAGTATTCACCGCGCCAATAGACGATCTTCTCCCATGGCGAGTATTCATCCATGAAAGCTCTGGCAAGCCGATGCGGATCGTCGTCGGCCTCCTCCGCGTCCATCTGCACGGGAATGTGGGTTGGCGTATCGGCCAAGATCTTCAGAAACCGATCGCGGGTGCCACCGGCCGCGATCCATTCCACCACATCACCCTTATCCGGGAGATCCGGCAGTTTGACGATCCGCACGTCGATGCCTGGCTTGAGCCGGCGAAGTTTCGCTGCCATCAACTGGCCAAATGCCTCGCCGGCTGGATCGTTGTCCGGCACGATAGCGATGGTCTTGAACCGCAAAACCGGCGACCAGTCGGCGTGGCCATAGGCTTTCTCGCCGCCAGCGTTGGTTGCAGACGGCAACCCCATGGCAGCCGCGGCGTCAACCGCTTTCTCCCCGCCGTGGATGGTCACCAAGTCTGGCGGCGCTGCTTCCAGTTCCTGGCGGCGATACAGTGGCCGCGGTCCCGGTGGGTAGCCAGCCTGCCAGCCTTTGCCGCCTTCTAGGCCGAGCGGTACCTGGTGGACCGGTCGAAATTCCTTCTGCTGTTTCTCGCCGGCCGGGGTCGGCACGTCGAACCGCAGCACGTGGAAGGTGTCGTATTCCCACGTCTTCACTAACCGAGCCGGCCCGCCGTGCGACTTTGCCAGCCCGTCCAGAAACCAACGCACGATGCCTTGCGTGGTGGCAAATACCCGAGGCTTGTGGGCCTTACCGTTCTTCTTGTGCGTCGGCCTGGCTCCCAGGTATTCACAGAGTGTGTTCACCACTTCCTTGAACGGTCGGCCGGTCAGCCAGCCGAGAGCCGCGATGCCGTCGCCGTTCTTCGCGTGGAAGCACTGGTTGCAGAGTAGGGCGCCGTTGTCCAAGTCGATGGCTCGAAACCGGTCCTCGCCGCCACACCGTGGACAAGGTCCATGCCGCTTCTGACAACTTGAATCGAGTTGAACACCGGCAATCGTGGCAAATATCTCAATCCACCGGCCCTGCGCCATGGCCTTTAGCTCTGTAATGTTGACTTGCCGTGCCATCTAGCATCCGTGCGTCTATTGTTTCTGTTGCTCTTTCCAAAACGCCATCAAAATCGCAAACGTCCTCAACTCCGCGCCCCGTCGATCGCCGCACGCCCACCAGTGAACCCGGGGATAGCGGATCGACCAGGCCGCAATCGTGCCCTCCACGCTACGTGGGTTGGTTTGATTCACCCACCCTGGCCGATATTCCTGCGGAGCTACGATCTCCCGCCAGTCGGCCTCAATGACTACGGCCGCGAAACCGGGCAGGGAATCCAACCGCACGATTTCATGCTCGAATCGTCTGCGGCCCCAGGTGACCGAACCGTATAAGTCGTCCAGGGATTTCCGCTCGACGGCGACCAGCGATTCCATGCCCTCGATACTGTAGTCACCGGACGGCAGGCCGACGTGCCGCTTTTTCACGGCCAACAACTCGCCTTCGTTCGTCGTCATTCCGCTGAAGTCGTAGGGAAGTTGTTCGCGGGTATCGACCAGGACGGTGAACGGGCAGACGACAAGCGGTTTGGCGGTGACGTCGCCGGCGGCCTTGGCCCGCTTTTGCCGGGGGATTCGGAGGTTGTTCAGGTCGAAGGTCATACCAACGCCTCTCTGCTAATCGTGAAACCAACGCTGGATGCCTTCCAGCATGTTCTCCAGAGCAACCAACTGTCTTTTCGTGACGTGCTCGTGCTTTTCGATATAGATACCAATATCGGTAGTCGTCTCTAACACTTGTATTCCAAAATCCTCAGCTCGTTCCGGCAACTCTTCTGCCAAGGATTGAATTTCCCTCACCAAATCAAGAGCGTTTGCTGCATCATCCTTGTCCGGCAAGCCGTCTAAACTGAACGTGTTCATACTTACGCTTCCTGGAATTCTGGCTTGGCCTTCCTTAATTTCACCATGGCGTCAACCATCGCATCGTATCCGGTCTCACCGAAGCCTTTGATATCTTTCCACCAAAAGTCCTCAGCCCCGGTCTTGTTCATCCGGTCTATCAACTTGCCCATTGTGGTGAGACCGGCTTCTTCCAGAAGCTTCAGCTTTCCGGCCGGCAGACCGTATTCCGCAAGACAATCAACCTTCCACCGCCGCCACGCTTTCGGGTTTGGCGCCGCCGGCGTTGCGTTGTCATCCGTCTCAGCTGCCTTTTCTTCCGATGCGTCGAACTGTCTTTCCATGGGCCGGTCGGCGTGGCGAATTCCATCCGATATAGTTTTATTGTGGCCGACTATCCGGTCGATGCCGAATTCTTTGATTTCCTCATAGAACGCGGCCACGGGATGCCGGCGGAGTCGCCACAATAACCGGTCTTTAGTGTCCCGCTTTTGCTTGCCTTCCGAATTCATGGCCGGTCGGAAATGACACAACTCGTGGAAGATGCGATGTTTCTTCTCGGTTTCATCCAGCGTTGACCATTGATCGCGGGGCAATTTGATGAACAAATCCACCGTTCCGTTTCCGCTCTCCTCGGATAGGTTGCGGTCCAACTCACTGGCCTTGCAGCACTGGGCTCCCGTGGCAATACCATCAACGTCGGCTTTCCAATCTTTCTGCCACCACAGCTTGATGTTTGCAACTTTCAAATGCTCAAAGCACGGCTTCTCGGCGATCATTGATTCCATGATCGCGTAGGGTTCCGTGATCTTGCCCGCGTGTTTGCGAGGGATCAGTTGAACTTTTGTGGCCGTCTTCTTTTCAGCCTTCTCGCCTGTGTTCGATCGCTTGCGTCCCATGATAGAACTCCTTTTGGTTGAAATAGTAAATTCTAATTACGCCAACGCCTCCTCAAATCCACGTGCTATCGACTGTTGCTCCAGTTCCTGGATCGACTCAACCAGGAAGGTTTTGCGGTTCCAGATGTGAGACTTACTGCACATCCCGTCCAGTACATCCCGTTGGCCGATCGTGATTGCCAGTGTCGCGGCCCGGCTCAGAGCGGTGTAGAGCCAGCATCTATCGCACAGCATCCGGGCACCGGGGTAGCCGTCGGCCATGGTAATCACCACCGGCCAGTCCGAGCCTTGGCTCTTGTGGACCGACAGCGCGTAGGCTAGGTCCCACTTGCAGCCAGTCCCGGTTTCTTCGCCGTTCTCGTCCTGGTTGCCGTTGCCGCGTGGGATGCGAATGAGCCGATCGGGCAACCACATGCGAGCGATGGTGTAGGCCGGAAACACGGCCAGCACTTTCCCTTGTTCGCCGTTGGCAGCATATACCTTGCCGTCTTTTTGCTCAGCATTCCAGGGCCCGCCATCTTTCAAACCAAGCCTCATGGGATGTGGTTGAATTGAGAACCAGCCGTTCTTGCCGTTGACGATCTTGTCGGCCACGCGAAACGGGTTGCCGGCCACTGTCTCGCCGCCGGGGTTCAGAAACCCCTGGAGGATTCGATTGAGGTTCACGCGGCCTAGCGGCGACTTTTCGTTGACCGGCACGACCACTTGGCAATCCCATACAGGGTCAATCCGCCGCCCCGCGATCGTGGTCCCACTGAGGAACTTCTCCAGGCCAGCCTTCAGCGTGTTGATCTGTTCGTCCGGTTCCCGTCTCTCGATGTGCAGCAGGTTCTCCGGCGATTCGGCGCCCAGGTCCAACCGGGGCGACGGCTCGAATCGGTGGCGGTCGATGATCGCGTGGCACGCTCGGACGATCCGGCCGCTGTTGCGTTGGATCTCGGTCAACTCGCCGTATGGCAGCCCGGCGGCGATCAGGTCGCGGAGCGGGGCGCCGAAGCCAACTGGAGCAAGCTGGTTGACGTCACCGATGAGCATCACCCGGCAGCCTGGTGCCCGGGCTTCCAAGAGAGACGCCGCCAACGGGGTGTCCATCATGGAAGCCTCGTCCACGAAGATCCAATCGAGTGGCAGCGGATTGTCCTCGTCGTGCTCAAAAGACCACTGGCCGCTGTCCTCATCACGATTGGGGCCTAGCAGAGAATGGATGGTCTTGGCCCGAATGCCACTCACACCGGCCTTCTGGAGCGATTCTGTGATACGTACGGCGGCTTTGCCTGTTGGACTAGCAACGGCAAGTCGACCAGGTGGAATCTGGGAGAGAATGCGAGCCAGGGTAAAAGTTTTCCCCGTTCCCGGCTTCCCACCCAACAATCCCAGACAGCCACTGGCCGCGTCGGCGTACCGGTCCCGCTGGTGGTCGGATAGGTCGGGCAGAGATTGGGGGGAGGGCCAGGTGGTCATCTTAGTTATTACCGTTCGCAGATTCATTGAGTACATACGGTATACTCATGGCGGTCGGTCCAGTGGCGGCAATCTTCAATTGCTTTACTTCCTCTCCCCTTACGGTTTTGTTCCATGCTATCGTAACCATCGCGCGCTCGTGATCTTTTGTCCATCGCTTTATTGCCGATCGACCAGCAGTCAAGGCACGCTCTCGCAATTGGTAGACAGGTTCATATTTCCCCAAGCCTTCTCCGTTGGTGAGCTTGTCAACAAACCATTGTGCCGTTTCAGATTCTTCTGGTGCATTGTCTTTCGCCCCGAGATAAACAACCGATGAGACAGTGGTCTGTCTAATAGCCATAGCTGTTCGTAAACCATGCTGTTTTAGTTTTGCCCCAAGTCTGATTGCTTGTTGCAGTTTGTCGTAATCACATTGGCAAAAAGCAACTACTTCCTCACGCCCAATATCAGTGTTGGACGTATTGTTCCAGTCCCATCGTGCCAACTTATGGCACAAAATCAGCTTCGCGCAGGAGGCAAGACATGTACAATTCACCATTCCCATGTGCCGTAGCCAATCTGACGTCTTTCTCGCGGCGCCTTCGTCGATATGCACGCCAGTAACGTCAACGTCATAGGCGATGGCCGTTCTGATTGTCACTCCGCTCAGAATGACAGCCTCAATCCTATGCTGACCATCAATCACCACGTCACCATTTCGCTTGAGAGTTTCTCCGTTAGTTTCCCAGCGTCCCTCAGTCATGTCGTTGGCGTATTTCTTAACCCTTCGTTTGTCCAACCTCCGAAAATTTCCTGTATTGCATTCACGCCATTCCATTGCCTCGATTGGCCCAAAATCTTTGACTACGATTCTCATGACCGGTCTCCTTATTTAGTGGTTTACTTAAGCCCCTCCACAATCGCCCTATGCACCTGATTGGCCAGCCGCCTTTCAGCCGACGCCCTTGCCTTCTCCGCAATCCATCGCCGGCCCGACTCATCCCGCCGGAACACAATCTCACCGGCCTCGACAGCCCACTCAAGACCGGCCGCCGGAGGCGTGTCCGTCCCGCCGATGTCCTTCAGGATGGTTTGCAGCCCGAACTCGACAGGCCGCCAGGTGGAGCCGTCGCGATCCTTGTGCAACCCATTCCATGCGGCCCAGCCCAGCCGCTCCGGTTCGTCCGGCCGGCCGCCCAGTTGCAGGTAGAGCTTGTCGGCCCGGCCGAACCCAACCCCCGAGAACACCATCAGACAATAGGCATTCTGGCGGATCAGTTCAGCGGCCTTGGCCCCCCACTTTTCGATCAGCGTTTGCGGCAGTCGCCGCGGGAAGCCACCGCCGGTCAACAGTTCGGCCAGGTCCCGCTCGACAATCTCCCGATCCTTGTGGGCCTTGAAATACGTGGCGGCCTCCATGGCTCGTTCCGTCGAGAGTCCTTTCACCTTGGCCGCCACTTCCTCCGGGCGCTCCCTGATTGCCTCCAATGCGTCTTGCCCGTATAAATCCCAGATCAGCTTGGCCCGCTTCCGCCCGATACCCGGGCTGCGCGTGAGGTAGGCAACGGTTCCACGCTGGCCGACCGGCTGGGCCACGCCGAACGAATGAAATACGAATTGCTTGCCGTACTTGAGGTGCGTCGTCCAGTAGCCTCGAAATAGGTATGTGATTCCGGTTTCTAGCTCGCCTTCGCGAGCCCGGCCTTTGACGGTCGCGCCATCGTCAAGCTGAGCAATCACGGTCCGATCGTCATCTTGGCCGAACACGTACCGCTCGTAATCGAATTCGCCGGTCAGTTCTTCGTAGGTGCGCGGCATCTTGTGATTCCAAGGGAAAACAGGCGGCGGCGAGACGAAGGATGGCAAGAATCCGAGCAACCCCGCCGCCGCCATAAACGGCCTCGGGGCTAGACGAGGTCGGAAAACGCGCTGTCGTCGCTCGACTGCTGAGCCGGAGACGCCGCTTGCTGCTGCTGGCCGCTGGCCGCCGGCTGCCCGGCCTGTCCGGCCTGTTCGGCATCCACCCAACCCGGGATGCCTTTTCCTTTTGGGTTGTCCAGCGACCACACGCGGCCCTCCGCCTTCGCGGACATCTTCTGATTGCCGGAGGCATCCTGATAGCTGTCGTGCTTGATAACCATCAACACTTGCCGGCCAACCATGGTATCCAGCCACTTCGTGTCGAATCCCTGGCGGGCCTGCTGCCGCGCCCGGATTTCCTCGGGCGCAGTCGTCTTGGCCGCGTAGCACCAGGCCAGCAATTGCTCCTTACAAATCCTGTTGCGAATGTCGGAATACTCGCCGCTCGGCCAGGAAAGGAATTCGGTATGCGTTCGGCCCAACAGGTTTGCGTCGGCCGCGTTGACCACCTCGCACTTTACCTCAGTCGATAACCGCTTGTTCTGCAAAATCACCTCGGTGATTGTCGCGCAAAAGCCGCCTTCCGGTAGCTTGGCTCCACTGCCGATGCCCGGGGCATCAGGGTCGACGTCATCCATCTCGAAAGCGTCGTATTCAGTCTGTGCAAAATCGCTACTCATTTTCGGATTCCTTGTTCTTCGAGTGCTTGTTGAATCAGTTCAAACTCGTTCGCATTGATCCACTGACGGCCAGCGGAAACGTCGATTGTCGGCGGCCAGCCAATAGTCCTCTCTCCGATTTCATAGACTTGCCGGCTGCCGTAGCGATAGACCAACGGAAGGAACCGCGGCGACCAGTGAAAAATCGGGGGCCACTGGTCGGCCGCGGTTACAAAGGGCTTCCGGCCTTCGCCCTTTCCCACTCTGCCTGTCGAGCATCGGCCGCCTTTTGCAGAACGCCAAGCAAGGCGTCTTGGTGCTGCTCAGGCAACTCGGTGAACCGACTCACGCCATGCTTGGCAATCGCGGCCTTGAGTTTTTCGGGGTCGACTCCGCTGGCCGGAAGCAACGCCTTAAATCGCTCAATCCGATTGTTCGACGGTTGCGGCTGCGGTTGCGGCTGCGGCTGCCGGTGTGCCGCCAGATTGTCCGGCGGGGCCGCTGCGTTCAGCCGTTCGCCTTCCTTTTGTTGTTCGGCCATCTTGGCGGCAAGTTCGGTATCTTCCTGGTGGACCTTCGCCGCCTCGGCTGCCTGCCCCTCTGGAGTCTTAGCCGCCTGCCGAATCGCCATCAACTCTTTCTGGCGGTCGACAAGATTAGCCTGAGCCGTGGCAGCCTCCGCCTCCGCCTCCGCCGTGGCAAGCTTCATGGCCTGCAACTCAATCTCCGTCGGTTCGGCAATAACAACCTTCTGGCCCTTGCGCAGCTTCGCGTAGTTTGCCGGGGCCGCGATGTACTCTCGGATTGTGTCCGGCGTACACTTCTCGATTCGTGGCGGGAGAATCGGCGAATCATCGGCCGGTGTCTGGCCGAATCGGACAAGCCTTTCTTTCTTCAAGAACCCGATCGGCTCTTTCGGCACGTTGCCACTCTGGTCGGGCTGCCGCTCAAGCCGAATGTGGAGCGTTGCCAATTTGTCCAATACGTCCAAGCCTTCGGCAATTCGCTCTTTCGTTTTGCGGTCGCCCTCCCACTTCGCCTTTAGGTGGGCGTTCAAAACCACCGTTTCAAATCGCATTCGGCAATCCACGGCCAGGATGTGTCCCAGCATGGCCTTGACGTCTGGCCAGAGGAACATCGACGACGCCTTCTCGTACTGGTTCGACGTTCGGCCGAATGCGGCCGGGTGCTTTCGCAACCAATCCACCATGCCATCTTGGATCGGCGTGAATGTATCGAATCCAAAGACGCGGTACTTGCCGGGCGCGATTGATAGCATTGATAAATATGCCGCTCGGAACATGCTGGCCGCCGGCGAGTCGTTGACGTCCGCAGTGGTCTTGAGCATGGTCAACCACTTGGGATCATCCTTACTACTGGCCACAGTCTCCCGATGAACGCCATTGAACACGGCGGCCCGCGTATCGAACCACCTGAAATTGAGAGATCCTTCGTAGGTTTCGCACGATCCCTCTTGGTCGAAAACGATCGTTGTCGGTTCGGCCTGCTCTTTCGGGAGCCTGCATACCGGGTCGATCAGCAACGGGAAGATCGACTTGCCGGAATTGACTTCACCCGATAGCACAATGATCGGGATTTTCATCCCGCCCCAAAGGGGAGCTTTCTCGGTTTGCGTTGCTTCGTCTGCCATCCTTCTTTTCTCCTTGATCGGAATTTCAGTTTATGCGTGCTCGCCACTTGTCAGCTTCTTTAGAATTCGCCACAACCCGACAGTCATCGCGTTCGAGTAAATGCTCTCCTTCGCGGTGATAACAACTTAATACGGCTCGCGGGCGCCAGATGTATGGGGGCGGTTGCCACGTGCCGACTAACACCCGTTTGACAACTTTTGCCTTAGCGTACGACCAGCAGCCATCTCTACCGGCGTGGTTGTAGTAATCCTCGCGACAGTCTCGGCAGAGTTCTTTTGATTTTGCCATCACACCATCCCCATCTTGGCCGCCACGGCGGCAGTCAATTGCACATCCTGCTCAGCGTATTCGAGGGCCTTCTCCCGTTGCTCCGCAGGAGTCCCGGCCCCCGTGGTTGGATTCCATTCCATTTCCCCAAACCACCACCGGTGGAAGTCTTTCCCGTGAATCCCCTCGGTCTTCTGCCCGACGCCGAAAGCCTCACCCAGGGAATTCAGGCTAACGTATCCTTTCGCTCCGCAGTTCCAGTATTCCATCGTGTCGCGGAAGAGCGGGTGCCAATGTCGGCCCTGGCGAATTTCGCGAGGAACGTCGACGCCCAGTAGCCACGATCGGCGAATGAGAAACGGCAGGTCGAACGAGTTGGAGTTGTGGCCGATGATTGGAAGCTTGTTTCCAAGCCACTCGTCGACTTTTGCCCAGAACAAGCCGAGGCTATTTGCCTCATTGTCATCGCTGATTCCCACGAAGTGGCCGTCTTTAATCACCCCGATCAGCAGCACTCGCCCGGTCACTGGCGACAGAGCCGCCTTGCCCACAAACTCACCCCAGGCTTTCTCCCGATACTCCTTGTATTTGGCAGCCACAGTATCCGGCTTCCAGCGTTTGTCACAGGTCGCTGTGAACTCCTCCAGGGTTTTCTCACGGAAGAGTTGCCGCAGTTCATCCTCCGGCCGTGGCCCGGTTTCGATGTCGTAGAATACGGCGTCGAATTTCTCGCGTTGACTCACGATCTTGTCAGCCCACTGCTCAACTTCCGTGGCCGCCGGTGAGCCAGTGAAGCCCTCCGGTCGGTTATCGGATTCCACGAGGTCTCCTAAATCGAATTCAAAAGTACGTTCGCCGGTTTCGCTCATCGCGTCTTTCTCCATATCTTGCACCGCCCCGATTTCTGATTGTCCGTCGGTCACGATCCCACTCCCGACAAATCCTTCGTCTGCCACCCCGCGAACATCAACACCGGCGGCTCACCGAAAAACGGCAGATTGCCGCGATACACCGCCACGTGGTCGGGTCGCGCCGGCGATGTCCGGGTCGTGTAGATAGTGCCATCTAGGAATGCCGACACGTTCAGCGCCGCGACGTCGCCGTGTTTGGGGCCCCCAATGAGGCGACAGACTTGATAGCTCATTAGATTCGCTCCGTTAAGGGGTGATCGTCAGCCGTCCTGGCCGTCGCGTCCTGATAGCAGTCGGGCTGCGACGTAACAACAGGCCATTTGCACTATTTTGTCGTCGCCGCATCGCGGGCCTTGATTGGCTATCCGCCTGATATCCGGTAGATGGGTCCGCAGCGCCGCGACCAACTGATCGTCAAGGTGCGTCAGTACCATTTCCTGGTGGGTTTGCTTGCCGCTCATGACTACTTCTCCTTTCGCGACTGGGCGTCGCGTCCTGATTGATGTTTGAGATGCAAGGGCTCGGTCTCAGCTTTGAAGAGTTTCTCCGACACCGCCTTAATTCGCTGGACCGCCCTGGTCACATTCTCTCGGCTTACCTGGTCGCGAGGGACAACCACGACGAGGCTCCAGTCCACCCAGTCGGCGATCGTCTTCACATCGTGGCCGAATCGAGAGATCTCCGAACAGGTAAATGTGATGGCCATAATTTACTTCTCCGTTGGCGGGGAAACAAAAAGGCCCCACCTATCAGCGTGATGAGGGTTGCAAAGGAATACAAAAGTCATCGAGTTCAGCCTTGACGGCTTCCAGAAGCCCGTCTACGTCGATGCCCTCGCCCCTGTTGTCGATCGCGTGGTTGAGTTGGGCGCGGGAAATGAGCCCCAACTGGCAAGCGCGTAAGACAGCAAGTGTTTTGATGCAGGCGACGATGCTCGCCGCAAGGTCGTCGCCGTCTCCTCCGCACACGTCTTTGTAGAGCATCCAGATGCGTGCGCCGTAAATACCAAAGGAGTCGAGAGAAATAAGCGGCCCAATCTCCCTGAAGGCGCATTGCGGATCGACAACCGGAGAGTGTTTGGCTAGCTCCGTAAGCAGCCTTAGCGCCCCCGGATTGCCCTCTGCCATCTTTACACACGCATCAGCGAATGTGTCGGTAAGTTCAAGTCGCGATTCAACGGCCATGGTTTCCGTTCCTTTGAAAGGGTGCAAAAGGCCCCACCGAACTCTCCCCGGCAAGGAAGAGCCCAGCGGGGCCGGAAGAAAGAACGATGACTCCGGCAGGACTCGAACCTGCACGTGGCCTCGCCACCTCTCGGCGTCGTCTTGTTAGGGCTAGTGGTGACACGCCAGCCCACATAACGCCTCGTTACCACGGAGTCATCGCAAGAAGAAAACGCGGCGGCCCGCCCTCGTGGCCGTCTTGCGACGTCCCGGGAAGGAGGATCTGCACACAACCCGGTAACCACGATGGGGTGGGGCAGAGCCACCGCGTAGAAGAAATCGCAACGGGCGGGAGCGCAGCGAGCGTGAATCGGTTGCAGCCCAATTCTCTCACAAATACGCTCCCGCAGTCCGGAGGATCGCCATGGCCAACCAGGCGTAGTTGCCCCCGGAACTTCGACGCTGCACCCGCCGCCGTTGCGATAGAAAGTGCAAAAGAGTCGACGGCTCGGCCACCCAAGCCGCCGACAACGGTGGACATTGTTACCGATGTGCATATCCAGGCACGTCCGGGACCGGAGTTTATCCCGACATTGTCGCGGCGGCGGGGTGGACCCTGGGCCGCGAACTCGGCTGTTTTCAGAAGACCCTACTCGGGTCTGGTAACTGCACATTTCGCGTCCCTCCTCCGAATCGCCTCGAACACTTCGCGACGATGGACCGGTACTTCCGGCGGCGCGTCTACGCCCAGCCGCACCTTGCCGCCACGGATTTCCACGACCACGACCGTAATGTCGTCGTTGATGACGATTGCTTCGTCGCGCTCCCGTGTCAGTATCAGCATGGTCTCCTCCGTGAGTTTCGATGGTTATGTCGTGCCGTCGTCGTCCGGCATCAACTCCAACGGTTCGTCGCCGGGCTCGCGCCATTGGTCCGGGAACGCCTCCGTTGAAATACTCGACAGTGTGTATGGTTGTTCGAGGGACGTGCCCGTTCGGTGGAGCCGCTCCTCCGCGGGCGTCCAGCGGTCGCGGATCGCATTACGTCGCGCGATGAGTTCCTCCTCCGTCGGCGTGTAGCTGGGAGCGTCGTTTGTCTTGGCCATCTTGCTCGCTCCTTGGGTCGATGGGTAAACACGCGCCCCGCCGGCTTCCTTGCCAGCGAGTGGCATCGTGCCGAACGGAGCGCGGGGAAACGAATCATGGCTGGGGTTCCGCTGACACAATTACAATGCCTTCGTCCGTTCCTCGCATAGCAACCAGTTCGTCGTAGGGATGTTTTCGCTCGTGATCGTCCACGGGGATTCTCGGCACGTCATACTCAGCAAGGAGCTTAGGCTGCATCATCCGGAGTTCCGCCAGCCATATCATGACTCCCTGGTCAGGACACGTCGGCGCGATGGCAACCCATTGATCCAGGCTGGCGAGCGAGGCGGAGGCAGACGCAATGCCTAGTTTCGGGAACCAGCGGAACAGCCACGGGCGGCATTCCTCCGCGAATCGGCCGAGCTGATGCGTATACGGCGAATCGTTTGTCATCCAGCCGAGGATCTCATAAAGGTCGCCGATGCCGTTGTCGCGGTCGCCTTTGGAGTCGGTCAACAGTCGTCCTGTTGTTACCGTCAAGAGGACTTGCAAAGGAAAGGTTTTGGTTGGTTGGTTCATTGCTAACCTTCCATTCAAAAAAACAGCCGGCGGCTCGCAACGAGATGAGTCGAGCCGCCGGCGTTCCACGAAACAAGACAGCAGTTCGGCGGGAAAAGCCTTCACAAAACCGCGACCACGCCGCCCATAACCAGCGAGAACAAATCCGGATTGCTCGGCAGAACAGTCCTCCGAGGCCGCCACTCGCCAAGACCACTGAGGTACGGCGTTCCTTGTGGCCGGTCGTCACCCACTTGAGCGTCGGCCCAGCAGTCCTCACATCGACTGCCATAGGTTCCGTTGTGTCTGGCTCCGCATTGACTGCATCGCATCGGGCTACCTCCGTTGCGCAAGAAGACGCCGCGCCGGCCCCGAACGAGGTAGCATCGGAGAAGGGCCGGCGCGGCAAGGAAGAGTTTTTGATTGTCATGAGTGCTACCTCGTGTCGTGTGTCCTTTTGCACCATACCCGAGGTTTTGAGCGTTTTTGGGCGAAAACCCTAGATGTCCCGAAAACGTCCGAAAGTAACCGTATCACGTCCTTTGGCGTCCGCTTGTGGGGCTTGACGAGAGCAAGAAAAGAGAAGGACGTCGAGGTTTTTCGCCCCGGCGTCCTGAGTGGTTGAATTTGCGAATGCGCCACCTGTGGCGCCACCCGCCCTATGCTTCTTGCCCTGCTTGGGGTTACGTCAAGAGCCTGCGTCAGTCGGCGTTTTACGGCACTTCACGTCCGCCAAATGGCGGTGGACCAAACTGGAAATGAGGTGCCCCTTGACCGGGGTTGCGAGTTCGAGTCTCGTGCCCTCCGCTCGTAAGATCTTTGACAATTCGGCTTTATTGCGATTTCCCTGATTCTTGCGGGTCGTCTGCTATTGGGGGGGCGCCACCTGATGCGCCACTTTCTTGGTGCGTGGCGTCGGCAAACTCCATCACCAGGTGGGCCTTCCCGTGTGATTCAACGTGGGTGGGATTCAGCCGAAAGAGCCCGCCGCCTGCGTAGTGACAGCCGACACCCTCCACCCATCGGCCCACGCAGGAAAAGGCGACGACGTTGTCGATTTCGTCCGGCGTCAGTCCAGACTTTTCAAAATCGCGGGCGCCCTGTTCGGCCCCGCATACTGGGCAGACGAATCGCCAGTCCATGGGGTCATCGCCAAAACGGCGTCGTGCTTCTGCTTTCCACTCGTTCACGGTTATGGGTTTCGTGTCCATCGTTATTCTTCTCCCCACAGGATCGCCGCCCAATACTCGGCGTCCCGTGTATCGTACCAAGTGGTGGTGGTTTCAGCCTTCGAGTGCCTCAGTTGCATCTGGGCACCCAGGATTCCGAGTCGTTCGATCATGCGAATACCGAACGCTCGGCGGATATCATGCGAGGTGGCGGTCTTGCCGGTCTCGTGGTTGGTCACGATGCCGGCGGTTCGCCCGAACTCGCTGATGCGATTGATAACCCGCTTCTCGGTCATTTGACCGGATTTGCCGGGTATGGGAAAGACGGGGCCGTGCCGTTCGCGGGTCGGCACCTCTTCACAGATGGCCCAGAACTCCTTGGTAACGGCCGCCCACTGCCGCTTCTTGTTCTTCTGTTTCGAGAAGCGAATCAGCGGCCATTTCTTCGCCGTAACCAAGGCGATCGGTGCGTCCAGGTCCCACGAGAGTTGCAGCAGTTCCCCGATCCGCAGGCCGCTCTCCCATTGGCCGTGCAGTAGACGTTTCCACGACTCCGAGTCTTGCGGCCGGATTTTCGGCACAACTATCAACAGCTTCTCAAACTCTTCGAGGTTGATAGCTCGGGACCGGGCGCCCGGCTCCCACTCGACCGGAACGTACGGGGCTCGTGCGATGAACCCTTCGCGTTCGGCCCAGTTCAGCGCGGCTCGAAGTCGGGCAGCGTAAGTCGCCACGGTGTTCTTTGCCGAATCACGCTGGTAGAGAACGTCGAGAAATCGCCCTACCCATTGCCGATTGGCCGCCTGAATAGATTTGAGCGGAACCGACTCCTCGATCAGCCACTTGGTGGTCCCCCAGCTTTCGATCGACTTTGGAGACCGACGCGATAGACACCGACGTTCGTACTCGCCGCAGAACTCCAGCCACGAGGTGCCGTCGAGCGAAACGCCCGCGACAATCTGTTCGGCCAGTTCGGCGGCTTTCTGGTAGGCGTCCCGCTTGTTGAATTGGCCGAGCGTTCGTTGGCTCGGCTCGCCCGAAACTGGATCGATCCACTTGGCGACGTACCCTGCCTTTTTTCGTCGACGCGGCAAGAAGACGCTCATGTGGACTTCTCGCATTGCGGATCGTCTCGACATCACTCCTCCTTCCATTGGGTGTGGTTTTTGGCAATGAAGTCCATGGCGTCCAGCACGCTCTGGACCTTCATTAGGTACCGGTGACCCAGCGGGACGTAGTCCACATCGCATTTGCGGATGAGGCTTTCTACGACTGTTCGCCGGCTGGAATGGGTAAATGCGGCAACGTGCAGTTCCGTCGTAAAGTCTTGCGGGGAAAGAGAATAGGTGCCCTGTGAGCGGATAGACTCGATTTCCTGTTCGTATTGCTCGATAGCCATTTTGGTGATTCCGTACATTAAGTGCTTGACTCGCCTCCGGGTTTTTGCTAGTCTCCCACTTATCGGGACGCCCGGTAACGGTCGTTTCCTGGAAACCTGCTTCCTGGGGCCAGATTTTGCCGGTCTTATCCCCGGGTTGCAGCCCGAATCGTTCGCGTCGGGGGCCGTTACTGGGCTCCCTAGGCGTTTCTTGGCCTAGCTCAAATCATTGGCATCCTCCGGGCCCTCGGCCTGTTGAGAGTTCGCGCGGCATCTCCGCGGCGAGGATCACTCGCAGTTACACGATAGCGCAACGTCGGGCGGCGCATCCATGCGAAATTCCACTTCGAGGTCAGCCTCAGCCGCTTCGGACACCAACTGGCTGATAGCCGCGTTATTGGTCTCAGCAAGGCAAACCGTAGCCCTGGTGATTCCACACTCCTTGCATTCCGCAACAAGAAAACCGGCCATGATCGACTCCTTTGAAAGGGGTGCAAGAAACAAGAAAAGCCCCGGCGCGCGGACAAATCGTCCGGAAACCGGGGCTGGAAATACTGGAAATACAAGTCCGGACGTCCATGTTCAGGCCTGGACGGTGTGGTGAGTAGCCGCAGCCTGTGTAGGAGCAGGCCCGGGCTTTTTTCCAGAGAACAAAACCACCCGAATCTGTCAAGACCCCATCGGGGGGTACGGGGTGGCGGTGAAAAATTCCCGACCGGGGGATAGCGAAAAGAAGACCGGCGGGTCAAGATAGAAACACGCATTGTGTTGGGCTGGACCTAACAAGATGCCAGGGCCCGGCCGACGTTCACGCGTTTGCCGGGCTCGTCCTTTTTCCACGCGGCAACCGGTCAGTTTACGGCAAACCGCAATTCCATGTCTACCACCCGGGTAACGGAACCCCCCCGCGCGATAGTACCACCCAGAGGAACTAGCCTAGCCGAATGACCTCGGCTTCGAGGCCCACTTCTGCTAGCCGGCCAGTGTTTATCCGATGGGCGACCTGGGTTGCACGGTGGCGATGAGGGGTGGTGATCACGGGCAAAGAATCGCCGTGCGAAGAGTGGACGACGACCCGCCAGATCGGCGGGGTATCCAGCGGCGTGGCATCCAGCCGGATCCGCTGGCCGTCGCGGGACGTGTTCACGAGCCAGGTCCAGCCAACTCGGTCGCGATGGACGCTCACATTCGACGTGCCGAGGTAGGCCTGGTGAGCATGCCCGAGCATCGCCTGCCTCGCCGCCTGTCGCTCGTGGTGGGCCACGCCGTCGATCAGGTCGGTGCCGATGACGTCCTCGCCAGCCCGCCAGGAGGTGCCCGCGGTGCGGTCGAGGATCCTCAGACTGTCGGGATCGACGATCAGGATCGTGGGGCGGGGCAACACGGCGACCTCCGCGGCTGCCCCTGGTCAGTATCGTCCCCCTGTCTACTGGTACTATACCTTATACGGAAGCTGGCTGATTGGGGTTTGCGCGGAAATGTCGCTACTTCTTCTTCCGCGCCGGCCGGAACGTCACCTCCACCTCCCAGCCGATCGCGTTCATAAGATTCTCCAGCGTCTTCACAGTCGGCGAACTCTCGCCGCTCTCGACGCGCTGGAGCGTGGCCAGGCTGGTCCCGGTTTCCTTGTGGAGCGCGTACAGCGTCTTGAATCCGGCCTTCTTTCGTGCCGCCTGGATTTGTGCGGCGAGTTGGGGTTTGGTTGGCATGGGGGTCCTTTCTTGTTTCGATTCCCGCGGCTAGCCTTGGATCACTCGTACAATCGCATCATGCTCCGGCATTTCTTCGGCGCGGTGTAGAATGGCAGTCTCGCACAGCCGGGCCGCAGCCGCGCGTTCATCGTCGCCTAGGCCGATGCGCTGTAGTTCTACTACGATGGCATCCGTCATGAGCGTGCCGTCAGTGTCTCGCAATTGGTCCATTTCGAGCTTGATTGCAGTCCAGTCGCCGTCGCTTACCATCGTTTCGCTCCTTGGGTTAGAGAAAGGAAATCCTGGGGCTAGTCGACTTGCTCCCAGTCTTCGGGATCTCCGCCATGGTCACCGGCCGCGAGCAACCGTGCACAGCCCTCGTCGAGGCACTCGTACTCAGCCTCTGCTCCCGTCTCGATGTGTCGGACGCGGTAAATTCCCATGCCCTCGTGTGTTGGTTCAGTCATCGTTTCGCTCCTTGGGTTAGTGAAAGGAACTCCTGGAGTCAGATCCGCACCACAGTCAATTGCGCGACCGCATTGGCCCCTGGGTCGTCAATCGAGTCTTCTTCGCTGTCCCAAATCAATAGCCGCTCCATCGGGTCGCCGTCATCATTGGTCCCGTCGGCGTCCCATTGGTCGGCCGCGACAGCCTCCTCGCCGAATCGAGCCAACGCAGCCGCCTCGGCATCCGTGTCGTTGTCGGCCACGATTTCGCTGATCCCACTGCCGTCTGCCATTTCCAATGCGTACTTACTCATCGTTTCGCTCCTGGTTAGAGTTGGGCCTTGCCTCATCAGCGGCGGGAGGCTAGACACGACGTATCCGCTCTTCTGCGGTGTAAACACAGATTTGGCGAGGATAAGCCAGGCCTTCTCCCTTGAACCGTACTTCACACCACGCAACGTTACCGCGCACAGCATGAATTTTCGTGATACGTGCCCTGCCTTCAAGTCGTTCTTCTGTGAGAGGGTCTTCGTAAACGTCAACCGTCTCACCCACTGCAAGCTGCTTTCCGTTCTTGCATAACATCGTTTCGCTCCTGGTTAAGGTTTCAGCCTGCCTTGTCAGCGGCGGGAGGCCAGTCCCGCCGGACGCCCCGGGGGGCGTTTCGGCTTTCGGTTAGGTGGTCCAATATGCGGCGGACAGAGCTAAAGCAACGTCCCACACGTATCCCTCACGCTCGAACTCCTTGGCATCGTCGATCATGTCGGCGAAGTAACCGGACCGGCGACCGGCAGCCAAAAGGCGGGAGGTTGTGGTTTCGATCCAGTCGGGTTTCATCGTTTCGCCTTTCGTTTGTGGTTGTTTCCTTGTCATACCCTCATTATATCCGTTTTCGGCAACACGTCAACCCTAATTCGGATATAATTTGAGAGATTCCCCAAATAGGTCCGGTTTAGGGGGGTGGTTTGCCTAGTTTACCACGGGCGGGCGGGGAAATCTTGCAACGGACGGGCTTTCGGGGTAGGATGCTGGGAACAGGGCAGGAAGAGCGAGGGGAGATTAGGCCATGACTCTCGAACATCGCGTCAAGCGTCTGGAACAACAGAACCGATTCTTCATAGCGGCTCTTCTCGGCCTGCTGCTCGTCGGTCTGAGTCTCGGCTTTCTGTTTATCGCCCATACTCGCGGAGAAAGCTGCGATGAGGATGGCCTAGTATGCCCACTTGATCAGCGCGCCGTCAGGGACGCGCTGATCAAGTTTGATAGGGGCTGTACAGCAGCAGAGCGCTATCTGTACAGTGCCGGGATTGACCTGGAGTACTACGGCATACAATCCATGCGGGAGGATCTCCAAGGGCCTGGGGAGAAGGAACGAGGTGCAAGCCATGCCCGATGACTACGAAGAACGACTCGCCGAAAACGTCGACGCCATCACGCTCCAGTGGCAACAGGTTCTGACTGAGATAGGTCAAAAGAGAGATGGCTATGGGATCACGATGTTGGTGGCCGGCTATGGTCTCGTGTTGTTCGGGATGCTGATCCTAGTTGGACTGGACTTGCTTGCAATCCTGTGCCAGATCCTGGCTGGCGGGTAGCCGTTACCCAAGTCTGATCTTGGCATCACGATTGGACGCACGATTCAGCCAGGGGAACGGCCGGTCTGGAGTCGGCGTTCCAAGGAATTCGCACAACGACTCCCACGCAAACGGCTGCGGAAATCCAAGCAACCTGTCGCCCGGAATCGCATCCCTCACGTTTTTGTGGTGACGTTCCCAAATTTCTCCGAGTCCACGGATGTCATCCGGATTGCAGCCGCCGTAGACCTTCTGTCGGTAATATCGGTCATAGAAATATCCGGATATCCAGAATCCGGGGATTCGTTTCAGACTCCTGGCCCAGCCGTCGAACAATCGGGTATTCAAGATGAATCGCGAACCGGGAAACATACGATCAAGCTCGCGCCAATGAGCCGTAATCATCACATCGCCGGCCGCGTTATGCTCCTCTAGCTGTTCCCAATTTCGCGGATTGTGAATCGGGTTCCATCCCAGAATGCGAAGAGCTTCGCAGAGACTGGCCGAACCGCAACGAGGAAATCCGATAATCCAGACGTGTGGTTTAGCGTTCATGGGCATTCACATTCCCCATCATCGTGTTTTCCGGGCGGCACCGGTGCCGCGGCGGCCTCCCTGCCAAATGTCCGGAGCCGTTCCTGCCACGCCGGATTCGTATGACATTTCACACACAGCCCGTCGTGATCGGGGTGGCCAGGTACAAACACCCCTACGTCATCGGACATAAAAGGCGCATGACAACAATTGCAAGTGCATTTATTGGGCATCGCGATCTCCTTTGGTTTAGCGGGCATTTTGCTTCTCCGCGAACGTGTGGCGTGCCGTCTCAAAGTCAGCCGGCGTGTCGATGTCGAGCGAATCGCCGCGCGACACGTACCAAGAGGGGCGCGCGCCAACATGGTAGCCGGTGCGCTCGATGGCATCGCGGGTGAGAATCGAGAGCGTGAAAGGAAACGTGTAGAGCGTCGGCAGATCTTGGCTTGGCGTATGCCACTCTCCCCACTGCCAACCGATTGGGTGCAATTGCTCGTCGAGCAAATACGCCTTGAGCGGATAAACGACACACAACGAATCGTACCCCACCGCTCTCGAAACGGGCCATTTGTCAATGACAGTTTTGTGTTCGGCGAAAAGTGGATCGCAGACTTGCGACCAGATTAGATCATCATCGCCGGGCAGTTGGGCGCAAATCGTCCGTATCCACGTCGTAAGCGGCACGTCGTTCGGACATAGCGCGGGGTCACGCAGAAGCGGCGTCACATTCCAGCATCGGGCGAGACGCTCCAGCCGTTCGGCGTCCTCGCAACTAACGTGAATGTCGGCCGCCGCGAGCCCCGCGCCAAGCAGCGCCTCGATGTTGAGGTCGACGAGTGACGATTGATTGTGAAACGGCCGCCAGTTCTTATCCGGCACCCGTGTGCTACTTGTTTTTGCGGGGATGATTGCTCGCATGGTACCACTCGACTTTCGTTCGGTACAAGTTCCCGAGTAACGTGGCCAGCATTTTCTCAACTCGCGGATAGAGCGACATATCCGGAGGCAGCTTGGGCTTGCCCGCAAAGCCTGGGGCGTACCCCTTGCCTCCAACGCCGATTATCCGAATTCGTCTGTATCCGATCTTGGCCAACCAACTCATGGCCGCCGCGATCGTGTGGTGATGTGCAACGCCCCCGCTCATGAGTCGCTCGCGTAGCTTCCGGGGCCCGCACGAATTGCCGGCGTACCGCATTCGCTTATAAGTCGGAAAATCGGCGGGCAGTTCTTCCGGGCCGAGTAGTTTGGAGGGGGACACGAAGCAATCGACCCGCCCCCACAGTGGCCGCATCTTTTTCACAAACCCGGCGTGGCAGAAGAACGCAAACCGGATGGGCTGATTTTTCCGCAACACAAGCCCGGCCTCGTTGATGATTGCAACATCCGAGCCGGGGCAGGCATCAATCCACTTCTGAGCGTGGACAGCCGTTGGGCCCTTGGCAACGATGGTTATGGTCCGGCTCATGGAACTACCCAGCACATGCTAATGAATGCTGCAATTACCGCAATGACCCCAAATATGGCAGAAAGAGTGGCAAAGAGCAGTGTCAATGTTAATAGTGTCTCGGTTTTGAAGCTCATATAATTCTCCTTTGGTACATCAGTCATCGTTTCGCTTTTCCGAAACAACGCTTAGCTGAAGGGCACACGACAAGGCGTCCGGTCAATTCGGCGATCCGCTCTGCTTGCTTGGGAGCACTTTCGATGTAGAACTTTGGCGCAATACGGTCGCGTTTGGAGAGAAATCGCTCAAGTGACTTTGCTTTCCATTCAGCTACATCGCTACGTCGACGATCTTGAATATCCTCCCAGGGGCCCATCACTAATTTCTTGGCACTGATTCCCCAACGATCCATCCAGGCCATCGTCTGCGGTCGATACTTCTCCAGCCGGGCAGTCACGATTAGACTGATCGCCTTCTTTCGGACCAGATACAACGGACGTGTTGCTTGCAAAAACTCCTCATATCTAGGTCCATCGTCATCATCCGCCGGAAGACAATCTTCGCATAGGATACCGTCGAAATCCAAAGCGAACGAATCGAGCAACACCGAATTGAAAAGATTCCATTCCAACAGATGAGGCCACGGCAGATCAACCGCCCACAAGTCCGGCTTGTTGACAGCGGCCGGATTGCAATACACGGATGCCCATATTTTCTCACCGGGCATGTCCTCTAACACTTGCTTCATGCGAAGCAGGCTGTTGCCCGTCATCGTTGTGTCGTCGATGACCAGTATTTTCCCTTGCTTCTTTGGTGCTCCTTGTTGCATCCTCCAACCATGTCCCGCCGGAACGAAATCGCCCAGACGGTTTCTGACGATTGTCATAGGAAGGTGCAGCATCATGGCAACCAACGATGCGGGAATCAATCCGGAACGAGCACTCCCGACAACCATCGTGACGTCGGGCGGCAATTTCGGAATTAGCGACAGTGTATCCGTTGTCAATTGGTCAGTGGTGATGAAGTCCGGCGTGCCGTTTGTCGGCTGAAAAGATCGAGCCCAATGCATTCCGGAAGGGAAGCCCTTGCGGTCGACAGTAACACTTCCACGCGCGCGCCTTTTACTTTTCTTCTTTCTGTGTCTCTTATTGTTAGGCGAATCTGCTTTGCGGATAGCCGCCTGGACTTTCCTTCGCACTCCTATCTTCAAGGCTATACCTTCAGTAAGAGAAGCACGGAGGAACTTACGAACCCATGGCCGATTTTCCTCCATCCACTCCTGAGCCCGTGGCAGAATTTCCTCGACAATCTCGTCCAGGTGCTCTTCGCAACCCTGTTTCCCCCAAGCATCCATCTTGGCGGCCAGTTCAAGACACTCCTCGCAATGAGGCGCACCCGCTCGCGAAAAGTCTTCCAGGAGTTTGCTTCCAGGCCCGTAGCCATTGAGCCGAGGTGTTCGCTGTGTTTGTTTTTTACCACCACCACAGCCAGTGCAGGGTTTCTCGCCGTTACTAGAGCGCCGTTGCGGTGTTGCTCCCGACTTGTGAATCGACCGCGACTTAACGGGAATCTGCCGAGGAGGCACCTCGTCTTCTTTCAGTGGTGGCAGTCTCCAACGTTGTCGGTACTCGTTTATCCGATCCAAAGTCAAATCTAGACGACGACCCTCGCAGATTTCACGAAGGGACGGGGTACCAGCAAATCGTTCACATCCTAACATCTCATCGTGACTTTCAGGGGATATGTTGCTCATTCTGTAATCACCACGCGATAGAGGACTGTCGCCCACTCCGGACACCCCAGGCATCTCCGTATATTTGCTCCCGACCCCTGGGGGAAGTGTGGCCAGTGTTCACTGTTAAACCACCCCTCCGGCGTTTCAGAAACCGGATCATCCTCGCTGGTGGACGCGTAGAACGGATCGCATTCCTCAACAATCATCGCGTCATCTGTCGTGGCATCCTGTCCTAGAAATTGGATAACGATACGTCCCATTGTGTAGGTGATATGGTACACACCGCAATCAACCCCGCCAGGTAGATACCAGCCTTCATAGCCACACCCAACCTCAAAGCCGCCGCCGGGTCCAAGCGCCGTCACCTGCCGTTCGTAGTACAGCTCGACCGAAAACGAACAATACCCCGAGTTGTACGGATTGATATACGCATTACCCAGCTCTTCGGAGTAGGGCAATTCCTCGTAGAGAAGCTCGTAAAAAAATACTTCGATCGTGGCAGTGACAGATTTAGGATTTGACTTGCAACGATCGTCGCATGGAAGATTCGGACATGGTCCGACGTCACAATGCGGCACCAGCGAACCAATACTGATCGACACAGGCATCTCTTCACCGTAGACATCCCGCGTCCCCTGGAAATCAGCATTCAAAATATACGAAGTTGATTGTATCTGTTTGCCTTCCCACGTAAACTCATCGCCGCAATCGTGAACAACAGGTGATTTAGGAGGCGTCCATTCAAAAGAAAGGACGGGGGTAATCACACAACCAAGTACCTCGTCTTTGGTGATCGCGATCTGAAGAAGATCGTATGCGTCGCCCCAACGGCGTTCTACTTCGTCCCACGTCAGAATGAGATTAGGGTAAAAAGCCTCTCCGTCGAAGAACGCCACGCAAAGCTCCGCGGGAATACAACGACAGGTACCACAGAAATAGTCCCACCGTTGGCAAAACCCACATTTGAACTGGGCCGAAGATCCGCCGATGGCCAATGAAACGACAAGCGCGCAACTGCAACCACCGACAACCTCGATGAGTGCTGATCCGGTGTCGGACCTTACTTGACAGCGACGTTCGGGGTCCTCTTCCAGCAAAAGCGTTTCTTCTATGTCAGTACGTGGATCTATAATCCGCCAGCCGCGCACGAGAACCAGCTCGCTACTGTAAGGATCTACGTAACTGTCGTCGAACCACCGCCATTCCATGCAGTTCCAGGGAATCTCTCGGTTGACCCGCCGTTCCTGCAACCGAGAGCAAACCTGCACGCACTGCCCGTAGGGATCGAGACTCACTTCTACAGTCTCCGCATAGGGACATTCCTCTTCGGTAGTACAATCAGGATCGTCGAAGTAGACACCATACGGTTCGCCGTCGGCATAATCAGCAGGCCCGTAGGCAACAGGCTCCGCGTACTCTTCACCTATCACCCAGCGTTCAAAATCCATCGACCAGTACACCGATCGCGCAGTCTCACTATCGTCCCACTGGTATTGAGGCAAATCCTCCAACCAACGCTCTCCGTCAACCAGCACTGCCGGATGACCGCAAGGCGGATCGAGATCGTAGAACTCAGGATCACATTCAGGAATGTCTGCGGGCAGTCCATAAGCATCCTGGCACTCAGGATCATATTCGGGGAGAGGGCGATGACTCTCAAACGCAACAACGTCTTCCCGCTCAATGTACGGCAACTTCGCGATCGGCACGTTTTCCAATGAAAGCGTTCCCTCGCAGCCGTCCGGCCCGGTGCAAGCCACGGAAATCGCCGGAACTTCCAGGCATGTCACTGCGTCATGGTCTATCGGTACAATCGACGAATGGTCCACGTCGGGCAAAAAGGCATGGTCTTTTCGTTCCAGCGCAATCTTCCAACCGCACTCCTCCCCGTAGTCATCACCCACCTGCCCTAACTCGATATTGATCCCAATCGAGAACAGCGTGCCTCTATAAACAGAGTGGAAGTCATCGACAACATCGAGATCGCCTACACCATGCCACATAGGCACGCCGGCCGTGATGCAGCAATCGCCATCAAGATCGTCTGGCACAAATCGTGCGTAGATCAGTCGCGGAGCGCAGTTGCAACATACATTCCACTCATGCTCGTCACCCGGTTTCCAGGCTGCCATGAATGGCCGAACATTGTTGCAAGGCTCGCAACAGCAACAGTTGTAGTGCCCTCCAAGATTGCCGACTGAGGAGTCGTGAAACTCGCGACAGCGGAGGGAACCGCGACATTGATCCGGACCTTGCGATTCTTGCGGATCACTGGCCATAGATATTTTCCGTGCAACAAAGCCCGGTGACCTTCCACCAACAGGGGCCTATCAACGTTCCATAATCCAGACAATCGTTGAGGGTGGGCCAATCCCCAACCCGTGCCATCTCGACAGCAGTGCCGGAGGCGCCGTATAGTAAATCTAACGGTATCGTAAACCAGCAATTACTAGGGTCCCAGACGATGACCTCTTCGCCAATCGCGGGTGTACTAGTCCCGCACGATATGTTTTCCACCGAAGCCAGGACCGCAGTACAGACAGGAAGCTCCTCGTCGACAAAGGGGGCGGCGGAAATCACGCTGAAATCAATTACCCGATGTCCACCTGCCACCGCCTCAGCGCATCGAGTGCCATGCAGCGTCAGTCCGGTCTGGACATAAATCCCTCCCCCGACGGACGCGGTTTCAAGATTGAAGACCTCAAGTTCTTCGTCCGTTTCCAGGATCGTCTTTTCTTCAGCAGTGGACGTTTCGACGCACCGTGTGCAGATCGCCGAATAGATGGTTGTGCCATCCCTGGCCGGGATGCCGTCCACGTGTGTTTTGACGAGTATTTTGGATCCCCGCGATAACGGATTTTGCGGCACGGGCGGACGGCGCCGGAAGCCCTCAAGAGCATCGGCGTTGACGGCCGATTCTGCCGCATTCGGTGGGCGGAACGTGTCTCCCTTGCGGTAGCGTCGCATCATGGCCCACCCCATCCAAACACGTCCACGTAGTCTCGCCATTCGCGCCCGCGTGGACGAATGATTTCGATATAGTCGATCGGATGAATCGCCCGTTTTGTTCCTCCGGTATCCTCGTCCGTGTCCCACTTGTAGACCGGCGAGACGATGTCAAAGCCTTTCTTCTCTGCAATCGTGATGCCGCCGACTTCCAGATCGATGGCATTACGCGACACCTCAAACGCGTATTCCGCCGACGCCTCACATTCCGATTCCGTCGCGTTGCCTCCCGCGTATGCGATTTCACCGGGGTCGTACCCGAGAAACGTATCGTTGTTTGGATGACCTACCAGTGATCCGACGGCTCGCAGATATGTGTGGTTCAAAAACATCTGCGGGTGCCGGTATGAGATCACGATTCGCGTTTGATTGAACGGGACATCAACGCCGACAACTTCCTGACCGTCGAAAATCACACCTTCGTTGTTTCCCGCGCTCTCGCCCGGGTAACCAATGTCTGCCGGATAGCCTGCGATTCTTTCTCCGGCCGTCGCTTTGGCGGTTCCGGCCGCGTGCTCGACGCGAACGAGATAGGTCCCCGTCTGCTTGTTGTAGGGCGAATAGGTCACGCTGATTTCGTACGTTTGAGCGTAGTACGACTCGTGCAACTGGATGGAATTCCAGAAGAGCGTGCCCATTGGTGTCCCGTACGTCGGATAGTTCGTTTTGATGAACCCCATCACCAGCGTCGCTACGAAGTCGAACGCATCACCGCCGCCAGCATACGGCAGCGTCCCCTCGGTCCGAAACTTACGAACAATCGTCAACGAATCGCGGTCAAGCGTCTGGTCGGAACCGGTGATGGGTGCAAATGTCAACGCCATACTATGCCACCTTCCACCCTGCCAGGAATTGCTCGTTTGCCGCCAGCAGCTTTGCGGTGTTCTCGGCAATGCGGTCTATCCCGGCGGCCATCTTTTTCTCGGGGCCGCCGGCCTGGTATCCTGCGATTCGCGCGGCCGCGGCTGAATAGGTCGCGGTCAGGGCCACACCGCTGGGGGCGGCCGATACCACAGAGGCACCGCCGCCAACCGCAGGAGCCCCATCGGGTGTTGTTTCGGCCCCGGGTGTTGCTGCTATTTCGGCTTCAGTTTTGCGCTCGGCTGCCTGGCTACGTAATGCCGCCAACTCTTTCGCCGCGGCTTCAACCCCTTGGCCTGATTCGAGTGACTGAACAAACCCCTCCAATGCTCCCTCGAAGTCGGTCGCCAAACCGTCCGGCAGGTTTTGTATAAAGGCATCTGCCGCCCCGGCGGCGTTGGCAAGTCCCGCCTTGGTGTCGGCTTCCCATTGTTCTGTGATTCGCTTTATATCGCTTCGAGCATCGGCAAGCACGTCGACAGGCGCACTGTCGGCCGTACCGGAACCACCAGCCTTGATATCCGCTATTTGTGCGCGAATGAGATCTAACGCTTTGACGTTCGCCGCTTGTGATTGCGTGTCACCGCCCGCTGCGATTCTCTGTTCCAGAACTTGTTCCGTCTTCTCAAACACGGGCAAACGGGCCTTACGGCCTTCGCGTTCCGCCAACTCCGCTTTCGACTGCTCTTCGCCCATGTCCACGCCGAGCACCTTGGACATGGCCTTGCCCATCACGCCCCCCTTGGCCGATGTTTCAAGCATCCAATTCGCCATACCCGCGACTGCCTTTTGCCATGTACCCATGACTGCGCCGGCGACCGCGACGACGGTATTAAGAACATGCTTTCCCCATGCGTTCCATTGGCCTTGGAGCAGCGTGATCGCTTCGCCGAACATCTTTACAAGGCCGTCCAGGGCCATGCCCGTGATGCCGGCAATCGCTTTGAAGGTTCCAGGAAACGCCGATACAATTTTGGACAGACCTTGCAGGATAGCCAGCTTCAGCCCGGCCATGGCGATCTTGCCAGCCAGCTTCCACTCGCCCGCTAAGATTGCATCCTTGATTCCGCCGAAAGCTGCCTTGAGCGTCTCGATGATGGGCATCACGGTGGTGCGAAGCGATGTCCATGCCTGCTTGCCGCTCTCGCTGAACGCGAACCATGCCGCTGCCCCCCCTGCGATTGCGGCAACCAGAATACCGAGCGGCGACGTAACTACCGAGATAATTGTCGCCAAGACACCGAGGCCGATCGAAGCGAGGTGCGCCGTGGCACCCAATCCCATCAGCGCAACACCAAGTCCGACAACTCCGGCCACGGTAGCTGCGGCAGCAATCACCATCCCCTTGTTTGCCTTGATCCACTTGATAGCTGATTGTGCGGATGTGGCCAGGAATTCAGACATCCGCTTGAGGTTCGGAGCCAACGCTTCGCCGATCGCGAGACTGACGTTTTTAGCCTGCTCTCTCATTCGATTCCAGTAGAACAACGGCCCTTTCATTTTCTCAAACGCCACTGCTACGTTGCCTGCCCTATTCGCCATTGCGTCAAGGTCATCACCGAACCCCTCCATCTTGGCGATCGCGGGAAAGATGCCGCGAAGAGCGCGGATGTTCGGAAAGATCTTCGCGACATCCCCTGGGTCTAGTTTGCTCAGGCGTTCCAGCACGCCCGTCATGCCGATAGCCTTTAGCGTGGTGGTGTCCAGTTCATCTCCGAATGTTTTTGCCCACAGTGCGGCGCCCGCGGCCTCCGGTTTCAGGAACGTCGCAGAGATCGCTTGCAACGCCGTCAGGGCGGTCTCCGTCCCGCCGGTAGCCCTGGTTAAGAGCGCCGTGGAGGCACCCATATCCCGGAACGACATACCGGCAGCCTCGGTGACCGAAAGGATCTTGCCAAGGTTCTGCCCCAACTCCGGCAAGGTTGTGCGGCCTCGCTTGATGATGGCGAAAAGAAAGTCAGACGCATCGGCAGCATCAGTGAACGAGTCGCCGTAGGTTTCCATCAGGGTATTGAGCACGGACACCGAGTCGGCGACTTCGGCATTGCCCCCGACCGCGAGCTTAGCCGCCGCCGCCAGGCGTTGCATCGCTTGCTCTGGCGGGACAGTCGCCGATAAAATGTCGTACAGGCCGGCAGCAAGATCGCCTTTCGCCTTGCCAAACTCGACCGACATATCCTTGACGCCCTGCCGAAAATTCGGCATGAACTGAGACGGGCTGTCCAGCATCGTAGAGACGTTCCGCATCGCGTTGTCGAAGTCGGCAAACGACTTTGTGGCGAAAGCGAAGGGAGCAGCCATCGCCACCCCTGCAAGCGCAACCCGCCTCCCAGTCGCCATGGCGGATTGCCCAAACTGACGTAGCTTCGCCTGTGCAGCCTTCAAGGCTCGCACAAGCTGGCGGCTCATGTCGTTCTTCAGGTACAAGCGTACAAATGCACGGCCTGCTTCCACGTCCGCTCTGCTCGGCATATCAGCCCCTCCCGGCTTGTCGCTCTTTTTCTCGATAGGCCGCTTCCAGCGCTTCCCGCATCTGCGGCGTGTCTGGCAACGGATATTTTTTGTACTCGGCCAGCTTCCCTGTTTTTACGAATCGCTCCGCGTCAAATTTCTTTTCCTGCCACACCATCGTCCGCACGTCGAGGGCCAGCACTCGCCGCGATTCGCGCGCGGCAATCGCCATCAGCCAGAGGTCTCGGAGGGCAAGTCCTCGGGGGCTGACTCGACACTCTCCGGCGAGGCGTCGGCAGGCGTCGGCGGCGTGGCATCCTGGTCGGATGCAGACACGTCTCCCGGCGATAACGGCGAACTCCCAGCCTCCGCCATCTTTTGCTGAGCCTCCGCCAGACCCTCCTCCATCAACTCCCGTCGCATGTCCTCCGGAAGAGCCGCAAAGCCCGGTGCCAGCGCTATCAACTCCTCTGTCTGGCTCTTCGTCTTCTTCCGCGTCGTCAAGCTCGATTGAATCGCGGACCATTCGCTCTCCGGGAAAAAATCCGCGAGGGCCTCCATCACCGCCTCCCGTGCCCGCGTGATGGCGTCCTTACGAATATGCTTTTGGAATTCGGCGGCCGACTTACTTCGTTCCTTGAGCTGTTCACCGCACGCGACTGCCAACACGCGAATCAAGGCTTTGGCGTCCCGCTCAACAGCCAGTAGACCGCCGGCCGACAAGTCCGCCAGGTCAACGTGTGCTTCCTTCTCGACGCGGTCGAGTAGAAAGCCATCGAACTCCAGCCGCCAGTCAAGCCCCTGATCGTCGCGGAATTTGCTCACTGTTAATCTCCTAACCCGATAGGAAAAACGCTCCACCGGTTCGGGTACCGATGGAGCGCGAGGGCTGCCGGACACAGGGTCGGCAGGATGAACTAGGGCGCCACGAGCCCGACGAGCACATAGACGATCCCCGCAAATTGTGAATCGTGCGAGACTTTGCCCGCCGTGATTCGGTTTCCCGTGTAGACGTTCGCATCACCGGCCGAAATGTTTGTGACCTGATTGACCCCGCCGTTGGCCGTTTCGTGGACAAGGTCCAGTTCCTCGATCGTCGCCGTTCCGGCATCGATCAGATCTACATGGGCCTTGGCTCCGGTATCGCTCGGATTGCGATACACCACCGCAACGAACCGGGCATCGTCGCCGTCAAAGTTGATTTCCCAGTCGCTTTGTTCCACGACGGCCGCGATAGCGAAATCCTCAGCCGGCAGATTGTCGCCCGCCCCGCCATCGACCGTTACCGCGTTGGCGGCGACGGTGGCGTCCATTCCGTAACGGATGCCACCCACCCAGTAAACGTCAACTACGTCGGCAGTTTCGATGCCGTGCCCGGTGGCCAGCGTAACTATGCCGGTATCGTTATCGGTGCGTGTGCTGAGCGTGCCATCACACTGAGCTGCTGCCAACGCCGCAATCGCTTTCGTGAACGACAACGGCGACTCGAAGCTAACGCGCGCCGATTGATCGCAAAACGAATAGCCCGGAAACACCAACGTTCGCAACGCTTGCGCGTATGGCATAGCATCGTCCCTTTACGGCGTCGGGTCGGCTAGTGCCAAACAGTAGATGGTTGCCGTTGAGCCGGAGTTGTTTGAAATGAACACGCTTGTGATGTCCGTGCCGATCAGAAACGTGTGGTATGACGTCTCGTGCCAGAGGTAAGGTACGTTCGCCAACAAAGCAATCTGGTCATCGTGTCCCGGGTCTGCTGCGTTGGTATCAAACGTCACATCCTGATCGGATACGAGGTAGAAAGCCTTGCATTCCGAGAAGTCGAGCGTGAAAGCCATCTCCACGTCATCACTGGCGGTGGCGAGAGTTTCACCATCAATCATGGAAACCCCCGTGTTTTCGTAGCTGATATCTTTAGTCAGCGACCGGCCGGACCCTTGAACGCCCATTGTGACTTTATACGTTGCCATCTATTCTTCCTCCGTATAACTTTCGCCGGCTGATTCGTCAGGCGAAAGGATTGGAACTTCGTCAGGCGCAAGGATTGCCTGGATTGACACTTCTTCTTCTGGCGGTTCGTCGCCGACTTCCGTGTAGTGCAACTCGCCGTGCCATAGGTGATCGTCCATGTGGAGCCGCCCGATAAACCCCGTGAATACTTTTCCCGTATCCACGTCCAGTTTGCCCACTGCGGCGTTCAATTGCCGCAAGGTGGGTTTCGTTATGCGAACCATGCCCGCCTCCTATTAGGTGAAGGTCCAGCTACGCCCGCCATCCTGCGTCGGATGGAGCGTAAACGTTACGTCCTGGCCACCGGTCAATTCAGCGGAGGACTCGTAGTCGATATAACAATCCCCGTCGAATTCCACCACGCCACCGTCGCGCCGCTTTATCATGAACGAAAGGGGAGTGCCAGCTTGGGAGGCAGCGAGAATCGCTACCATGTGGGCCTCGCCATCTTCGTACTGCATGGTGAAGGTAATCTCCGCGGCAAACTTCACCAACTGTTCCGTCTTCTTCGGAACAGCCGTCCCATCACCGCGATCAGTTGTTTCGTAGTACTCGTGGCCGTGCGTGATGCTGATATCGCCGACGTGCGTATCGATCAGCGTTGTCGCTGGGTCTGTCCCCGCCGCATCGCGGTAGATCATGCGTTCCCAGCCTGCTCGTTTTTTCGCCATCGTTCACACTCCTATGAAATCGCCCATTTCCACTCGCGGTGGAATCGGGCTAGGTTTCGTCCTAATGCCGGCGCCATGGTCGGCCGCTTGGGGAATCGCACGCCGCCCCGTCTTTTTCCGTGCTCGTGTACTTCCATCGCTTGATCCATCTTGCTCGCTACGGGGCCAATCACGGCGCCTTCTTTGTCAGCCTGGTAGAGGATCGCACGCCTTGCCAAGCCACCGCCTTTGCCAGGTTTCGTGCGAATAGGACCACCCGGCGGACCGGGCTTGCGGCGCCCACGGATGCTCTTGATGGCTGCCTTGCGAATGCTTGGAGCCGCATGAGAGAAGCTGCGATAGGCTCCTTTGCCCACAGCCTTGTCAACCCGTTTCGGCGTCGCGGTCATTCGTGTTTGCACACCAAACATCTCACCCACTCACAATTCGTTTCGTCTTGACCACCCACGCATAGCCGCTCGCGTGAGGCACTAACGGCGGGTCCTTTCCTCTGGGCATCAATTCCCAGACGTCGCTATTGGCATCCGTGATCCGGTCGCCGGCTTGCGGGGTCACCACAGCCGCGTCAATCACGTAATCCGCTTGTTTGATAAGCCACTCGCGGTGCCAGTAATTCGATACCGCCGTGTCGCCGCTCGCGTCATCGCCACTGTCCACCGCGATCGCCGTTATCGGGGTCGTGTCGTCCACCCGCGATAGCGTGACCGGGTCACCCGCCGCGTCGGCCAGCGTATCGACCGCCCAGGCTAACCCATTGGAAAACCAGCTCATTCGACTTCTTCCAGTGGTTCGGCAGCGTCTGCGACGGCGACCCCCGGCAGATCGCCCTCCGCCACGGTCCACCCATCTTCTGTCAAGGTCACATTGTCGAGTGACACCGTGCCGGCCTTCAGCGCACGCAATAGGGCAATGGTTTTTCGGTAGTCACAACTGAGAGTGGAAGCGTTCTGGATCGCGTTCAACTCCTGCATCAAGTCGTCCACGGTGTTCCCTTCGTTTGTCGAAAGCCGAGGCCGCCGTCGATGACGGCCCCGGCGTGTGGTTCGAATGACTAGCCGATACGGTAGGCCACAAAGGTATTTGCGGCCCCGCGAACAAATCGGAACGTGCCGGAGGGGGTTATGTCGGCCCCTTCGTCGTCGATTTCCTCACAGCCAACAAACGTCATGTTGGCCGCACCAGTCATGGTGATGATGTCGCCCGCGCCACCGAGGTTGATGACCGTCAAGTCGAAGTAATCGCCGGTGGCCAACGTGCCACCAAGCGCGGCTTCGATTTGTGTACCCGTTCGCATGGTGTACGCCGCGGCTGCCGTTGGCGTGCCGACCAAGATGCCACCAAGTATCTGAGCGTCCGTCAAAGTGGCATCATCGGTTGCCGTTTCGGGAGTTCCCACGTAGCCCAGCACCTTGGCGCGAAGGTGGACATTGCCAGCAACGCCAGAACCAGACGTCCCGGTGGTCACGACAACAGCACCGCCATCGCCAGACCCGGCAGCGGCACCACCGGCGAGCCCGACCTCGCCACCGTCACCGGTACCCTTGCCAGCACCGCCCGTCGTGGTAACAGGACCGCCAGCGCCATTGGTTGTGTTGGCGTTGGCTCCACCCGTAACGGTTACGGCTCCACCCGTGCCACCTGCGCCTGCTACAGTTGCACCACCGGTTACAGCGACACCACCGCCATCGCCCGTTGCGCCACCTTCACCGCCAACGAGACTCCCTGCACCGCCGGCGAGGTTGCCCTTACCGATGCCGCCCGTGACGCTCGCTGCTCCACCGATTGCGTTACCGGCCGCAGAACCCGCCGCTCCACCGGCAATGGTCGCGGCTCCACCAGTGCCGCTCGTCGCTCCACTGGCTCCACCGGTCACGACTGCCGCTCCACCGGCACCCGTAGCGCCACCGACGCCACCCACTACCGAGGAAGCTCCACCAGCGAGGCCAGAGGTGGCGGATACACCACCGGTTACCGAGACCAGTCCGCCTTGAGCAGCGGCCAGTCCGGCAATGTTCAACGTGGCATCGCTGCCCGTGATGTCGTCGGCCGTCATGCTTCCGGCGATCGTGCTTGTTCGCTTGGCAGCGGTCATCATCACACGGACATAGCTGTCCGTCGCGGCCGTATCCGTGGTTCCATTCGGCTGAGTAGGTGCGGCCAGTCCCATTAGGTTGTTGCCAGAGGCCGTCCCAGTCGCACAGCCAGAAAGGGCCGTCCCGCCGTAGGGGCTCCCGTTGGCGTCCCAGTACACGGCGTCACCGGCGGCGATGATTCCAGCGACTTGCGGAACATCCCAACAGCCACCAAAGTCAAGGGTGCCAATCGGTTGTTCGCTGAAGTCCACGGCCGCCGACACATGTGCAGGAACGGTCCCAACCTCGATTACGTCCCCCACTGCTGCGTCGGCAGAAAACGTATGGGGAAGCCTAATACCCTCACTGACTCGTTTGCTAGGCGTTTGCGCCATTGCTTATCTCCTTATGCTTGCGAAAGTTTTCAGTTGGAATATCCTCACGCGGCGCCCTTGCTCCGAACGCCGCCTCGGAAGTCTTGGGAGTTGACGCCGAAATCGAAGTAGCCACGCATCTGCACGCCAAGGGTGTCGAAGTCGGCATCGGCCTGCTCGATAATGGGGGTCTGTTGGCCATTAAGGAAACAGACCTCGACTGTCGACAATTCCTGCGGACTGGCCAACAGATTCCACGCAGTCGCGGAGTAGCCGGTGTAGCTGCTGTTACCCATGTACCGCGACACGACCGGCCGGAACTTGCCCGCGTGCGGGTTGTTGACCGGATACTTCGCGGTTGCTGATGGGTTTCTGATTTCGGTGGAGTTGAATAGCGAAGCCGATAAGGCGCTGAGTGAGGTCGGAACTAATAGAATCAGGGGCATGTGCCCAATCGGCTCGCCGTCCGCGTCTTTGAGGTCCATAAACAACTGCTCCGCTTCCGTGAGCGAGTCGATGGACAGTGCCGAATCCGCGCCGTCGAAGTAGTTCAATCTCCCCGCCGTGAACAACGTTCCCTGCGCGGCAAGGTAGGTTGTCCAAAAGATGTGATTCAGAGTTCTGCCGCCACCATTGCCGAGCCGGCGTGGAACTGTGGTAATGGCCCCAAGGTCGTCGTTGATGATGTCGGTTCGCGTAACCGCCAACCTCAGTGCATAGGTGTCGGCCTTGTTGGTGTACGCCTCATCCCCGAGCGTTCCGTGGGGGATCTCCCCGGACGGTGGCACTAGCTTGTATGTCGACTCGCCGGTGAGTCGATAACTGGTCGTCGTCTTGAAGTCCGACACGGGACGAATCGAGGCAACTTCCCGCCAAGCCGACTCGACGAAGCTAAAACCTTCCAGGAGGAACTTGTTGGCAACATTGCTGAGAATGTCCGTGATGGCGACCGTCGAGAAACCACCGGCCTGAATGGGAGCAAACGCATGTCGCATACAGCCCGTGCTATCCTGCTTGAACGAATAGCCAGACCAGCCGTTCGCCCGTGCCGAGGCGACAATCATTTCCTGCAAGCCAATTCCATGGGGGAACTGTTTATGGGCGGCGTCAAGCAGCTCGGGCGAACAATGATCCTCGGGCTTCGCGATCAAGCCAGTGGCTAAGACGGCGGCGGCGAGAATGTCATTGGTAATTCCGTCTTGGCTACTACTATGGATACCCGGACCCTTGGGACGTTCGGCAACCATGAGGTCGGCCTTGAACTGTGCAGCGGCCACGATGTACTCCGCCCCCAACCGAGGCGCAGCCCATTTGTCTTTCAGCGCCGTTGCCAGCGCTTCGAGGCCGCCCTTGATGGCGGCGTCATAGAGTTTGTTGAAGTCGACCTCAGGAACCCTTGTGCGGTAATCAGCGGCCGTTGCGTTGATCGCCGTCTTGTGCTGGGCGTGCGCCAGCTCAACTGCATCAAGGTCAAACTTGGGAGCCTCGACGAGCGGCGGCTTCTCGGCCGCTTCGATCTTCTTTGGATCACCAGACTCGGCAGCTTCCACTTTCGCGGCGGCGGCTTTCGCGTTGGCAGCTTCGGTTACCGCGTCGTACGCGGCCCGATAATGCTGGAGTTGATCTTCTCGCAGTTCGGCGACGTCAACGTCAAAAGCCTCAATCCACTTGTCAAATTCCATGTCGGTCTCCTTGTATTGCGCGGCGGACGCCGCTACTTTCGCCGTCGCTTTGCGATCAGCGCCAATTGCTACGAAACTGGTTTCCCCCAGCGTCGACTTACGCGCGACGTACAAGGGGCCGGTGAACGTCTTGCCGTTGACTTTCGTCGCCACACCTTCGCCGACGAATTCGAGTTTGTCGGGACGCGCGCCTACTGAGGCTTTCCATGGGAACCCATTCCCGGCGGCAGCTTGTACTTCAGCCGCGTCGGGACCCGCCCCGGAAATGACCCCAGCGAGCTTGAGAGAAGAGTCGCCGATCGTGACCTCATCCGCGTGGCCAATCACGCGAGAGAGGTCGTGGTCGCGAAGAATGGGTATGGGTGCTTTTGCCCTGAGGCCAGAAAGGTCGATCACGACGGGCGGCCCGTAGCTGCTGACCTGCATGGGGCCGCCGGTGTAGGCGGTCATCGAGAACCGCTTGGGCTTCGCCTCGCCGTCATCATCGGCGGCGGTGATCCACTCGACGCCAACGGCCTCCATTAGGATGGGGCCTTGCACGGCCGCCGCTCGAATCATCGCACGCTGAGATTGATGGTATCGGTGGCGTTCCTTGCGCTGTTGTTTTCGTTTCGTGGTCATCGTCAAGCACCAATAAAAAAACGGGGGGCGATCACTCGCTCCCCCGCATGGGCTCGACGTATGCGGCGTCTCGAAGGGCTGGCCAGCCCTGCCGATTGCCTGGACCGCGATTGATCGCAGCCCCCTAGTTTTTAGTTGTTTGAAAGCACCTCTCGCAAAATGGTGTGTTTGTTTATGTGCGGGCCAGCCTGTTCCCGTTGCGGCCGGCAGTCGGCAGCCGGTTCCTGCCTTGTGTTGGAGTCGACGTCGACGACGACGATGACGACGACGGAGGCAGTGGAGGCGGTTCGACAGTCGCAGATGCGCCGCCACCAAAGTGAGCCTTGAAGAGCGCGACCCTCATCTCGTCAACCGTGATGCCGTAGTCCTCGGCCATGCGGGGCAATTCTTCCTCGAGGTCCAAGCCACTCTGGGCGTAGACTCGACGGAGAACCGCAACGCCGGCCGATAGATTGATCTTGTTGGCGTTGGCGTGCTTGACCTCGTCGATGACCGGCTTCTCGGGCCAGTCCCAGCCGTGATTCGGTGGTGGATCAGCCGGCACGCCCCAACCAAACCGTTCGACAGCTTCGGCGAAGAACACCTCGAAAAGCGGATCAAGCCCGTCCTCGTCAATGTCATGTTGCTCAACATCGACCGAAACGAAATAGGTCAGATGATCGACTCTGCCACCGGAGAACGTGGTTCCCTGAGAGTCAGCCCTTGCGATGTTGTTCGGCATGTTGAGCGGCCGCGCCTGCTCGCCTGATTGCTCGCGAGTGAACTCTGTGTAGGTTGCTGATGGCTGCTCTGGCCTCGGCTGGAATGCGTCGTAGCCAGCCGGTAAGGCCGTCATCATCCCCTTCTCGATCGGAAGCGTGGATAGGGGCCGAACGATGTCGGGTCCATCGTCGGGCAGCAACTCCGTTTTGAGCATCACCGAAAAGTTTGCGATATTCTCGGCCCCCGCAAGAACCGCCTCACGGAACCGCCGGCCCTGCGCATAGCAATTCAGCGACGGGGCGACCTCCGTGACGCCGCGGTGTTGACCGGCTCGGTCTTCGCGAAAAAGGTGAAGCATGAATCGGGCGGGCACCCGTTCCACTTTTTGACCCAGCCCGCTCCACTGACTGCCCGGATGCTGCTTGAGCACGTCGTAGAAAAGCGGGTTGCCATATTCGTCAAACTCGATGCCGTCAATCTTGTTCGACTCGTTGGCCCCAAGGTACGGCGTCGTGACTTGTTCGCACTCGACCATTCGCAAACCGAGCTTGACGCGGTGGCGCATCTTCGGATTCTGCGTAATGATGATGAACGCTTCGCCGTCTGAAACCTTTGCCTTGATGACCGTACGAAGCTTCTTGGCCAACTTCACTTCCTTGGCCCACTTCTTCCACTCGGCCTCAACCATCGAGTTGAAACGTGGGCTGCCGGTTTGCATCCGCAGCTTGGGACCTCGGCCAACCACATAATTTGCCTGGGTGAGTTGGATGCCCTTGCCTAGGCCGTTGTTGGAAAGTTCGTATCGGGCTCGTTGGGAGATCCGTTGGCGGACGGTCTTGCTGTTGGCGGAGTCTGCGTCAAGAGCATCGGCGGCAAGCCAGTGTTGCTTGTTCATGCCGCCGGTAGACGCGGCGTCGTAGCTGCCACGGACCGGTCGAGGCGTGTCCATGTCGACCGTCACCGGCTGGCGTGAACTGCGAGTACTGACGGCCTCCGAAACGCCGGTCGACGAGACAACGATCGTGGTACAAAGATCCATCAACCGGCCCCCGGGGCTTCGAGCCTCACGAGCCGAAGGCCGAAGTGGTTCTTCGACGCACCGGCCTGGGCCGATTCGTAGCGAAGGGCTTCGAGTAGGTCGCTAATGCTGTGACTCTCAACGCGCCCCTTGTCTGTGCCGGCAGACTTCGGACTGAGCGCGGCTTGCTCGAGCGCTTCGGCGATGGTTGTAGGAGTTGCCATGCCTACACGATAACACTACATGGAGGCAACTCAAGAGAAGAAGGGGCGACTTGCTACATGTGCGACTTTTTACGCGCCCACTGCCAAATTACTACTGAAATCCGATGGTCATGCCTTGCGTTTCATCGGTGCGGGTAACCTCGAATTGTTCCAGCAATTCTTCATTTCTAGTTCGGCCATTCCACCAAACACATCGGTAGGCTATGCGGCACTTATCATTGATCTCGATGCCAATGATTCGCGCTGGGATATCGTCCGAGAGCGTGACGGGTGACCCGATCTGTATGACTTCAATCTGTGGCATCGTCTTCTACTTCCCTACCCAGTACGCCTCGCAGGTCGTTTCCACACCGAGGCGCTATCGGGCGAGGCAAGCCACGTATAATGGCCTCAGTGTCTTCGTCGTATTTGGCCCGCAGACTCGCGTTGTCCGCCTTTCGCTTATCATCTTGCTCTGCTGTTTCCCACTGTCGGCCTGGTCCCCAATTGGACACGTGGAGATCAAACCATACGCCGCGTAGTTCACGAAAACTATCCTCAAGTCCCATGTCGTCCTCCCTTTGAAAAAGCTATTTCTCCCTCGGAATTTCCTCCGTCCGAAGCAACGACTGCCCACAGTGCCGACACACCCGGCGACGGCGCCGGTTCCCGCTTGCAACGGTGTAAGAACTCTCTACCCGCCAATCGCGACAGCCGCAACGCGGGCAGGTCCACGGGTCGCCACTCGCTTCGTCCGCCATTTCCGGCAAGGATTCCGGTGGCTTCGCGTCGGTCATCTTTTCGCACTTAGTTTTTATCGGGCGGGATGATGTAAGCGAGTTGCAGCCACCGTCGAAAGTGAAAGTAAATCCCCTGGTTATCGTCGACCTGCTCACCTCGAACGTACACCTTTCCGTCGTCGTCGAACCGTATCATTTCACGTCCGTCTGCTAGCTGGAACACAATGCTCCCCGATGGTTTGCCGTTGCCCGGGGAGAGCGTAACGTTTCCACCAGCGCCGATAGGATCTGGCATCGCTTGGGTTCCTTGTTAGGGTCTTTGGATATGGGGAATGGTACCGGGCGGGTCTTCGGCAATCGCCACCGAGTGCATTACCACCACGGGGCAGCGGTCTTCTTTCGAGTGAATTCGTATCGCTTCCTCGCATGCGTCATCATACGACAAGCACGGCGGGCCCATGACCATCGGCTGAGCGCCCGGGACATCCGGGTATGTTTGGACAACCAACCAGAAATCTTTCATGCTTGGGTTCCTTTTCGTGCTTTCCTGCTGAGACGCTGATATATCTTCCTCGCAACCATGAAAGGTAAAGCCCATCCTGGGCCAGGGCCGCCCTCTACGATTTCGTGGCCATCGCGTAACACAACTGTTGCCCACGAACTCATTCCGTAATCAAACAAACCCGATTCTACCGCTGGGTGTAGTAGCACAAGATGACTCTGCCTACTACTCCCTTGCTCTGCTCTTCCCACTTCGGCCAACCACGCTCGCAGTTCCCTTAGCTGGAACAATCGTCGTCGGTCGGTACATGTTCGTCGCTTTCGCATAGTCACCTCCGATCAATCAGTCCCACCGATTGCATTCCATCAACCGAAGCCGGTGGGGATGCTCCGGCGTTCTAGCCATCACCGCATTACCGCGCGGCATCCGAAACCGCCTCCAGCCTGTACGGGAATCACGTCGACCTGCTGTACGGATCAGACGACGCGCCAACAGTCGCTCCCTCATTCCTTTGCCCAATAGCTCTTGTGTACACCGTGCAAGTGCCACGGAGAATGCCGCGTAATCCTTTTCGTCGTACTTGATGGCTATCACATGAATCCTCTATATAACCCCACCACCCAGGCCGCGACCGCAGCGCCAATAGAACCGAGACACATTGCCATTACGAGCATGTGCATCCCACGGCAGCGGCACGTCCACCTGTCATTGATGATCTGACGGCCGCACTCCGAGCACACATGCTCGCACTCCGGTGGCGGTGGCAGTGGTGGCTGGGCCTCAAGGAAATCCACCCCAGAACCCACAATGATCCCCCGACGGTTACCGCTCATTGACTAGTTTCCTTTCTTCGCCATTTCCGCAAGACTCATAGGCTTCTTGGTTGCTCTTGCTTCCGATGGAATTGACGATAGCCGCGACAATGCCGCGCCAACACGTGTTAACGCCAGGGCGTCCAATTGATGGTTGGGGCCATTCGGCGGCAAGAATTTCGCTTTCGTGGGGTCCCATTGTTCGCTAATAACATGGGCCGCAAGTTCCCGCTCTTCCTCTACTGAGCTTCGCAACTGCCGGCCATCGTCACCGACCCGCGGGGCATGTAACCCCAAAGTGCCGGGCGTGCCGAAGTCGGCTTTGAAGGCTTCCTGCACGCGGGTCTTGAACACGTCGGCATTGAATTGGCACAGCGGCGTGCGGCCCCGGCGATCGACGTGGCACTCGTCAAACTGGCGGATTCCGATGTGCGGAAGCGGCCGAACGTATCGGCCAGACCCCTTACATGGCAGGCAGCGCCCGAATCCAACCTCGGACGCAAACACCGTTACCGGCTGAATCGACCAGCCTTCATCTTTCCATCCGCTGTCGATCAGCGTCCAGTCGGGAAACCGGGCCGAAGATTCCGACTCAGGGTCTTCTCGCCATGGCTTGTGCGACTGAATCCATTCCCACCATTCGCGGAGTCCTTCCAAGACAGCATTCTCGCAAGCAGCCGGCTTCTGGCCAGCCGTCGCGAATCGCCAGAAGTGATGCTCGACAATCGAACCGACGCAGCGTTCATCAAACGCGACCGCCGCCCAATGCAAGCCGAGCTTTTTAACGTCGGCTCCGAGTATCAACTTTACCGTCCCCTCTGGCACAACCCGGTAATCGCTACCGCTCCGGGAATCGCGAATCTGTTCTATCGTCAGATCGAGCAAGCCGAGTTCGTCAGGCGGGTCGTTGTCAAACTCCGTCGCCGTGTTGGCTGGACCAATCCTCGCAACCCAGCCGTAATAATGTTCCAACGCCGATACCTCGACAGTTCCACCCTCCGGCCGGATTCGGTGGTCATAACGGTGTGGATTTGCAATCTCGCCGCCTTCGTCCATCTCTTCCCGGCGGGCCAGGTAGAACTCGTGCGCTACCCTCGGAATCGGTGACTCGCGGACGTCGGCCTGCTCGCTCACCCACCCCTGCTTGCACAAGGTGATAAATTCAGCCCACGCCGTCTGGTTGATTGGCGGCTTCAGCAGAAACCGCATCCGGCGGCCACGGAACGACGGGTACTTGTCCCGATCGGTCAGTTGAGCAGCAGCAGAAGTCCGGCTCCCGCAAGTACAGAGCACGAGCCGCGATACGGGATTACGCTGCGAGCCAAGAGCCGCGACGTTGCGGTCAATCTTCCGTAGTAGTTTGGCAGATTGAGCAGGGTTGTGAATCGTCTCTTCCGTGTCGGGATCGTCGATAAGTACAAATCTCGGTCGACGGTTTTTGATCCGCAGTCCCCGCAGAGCCGAATCAAGGCCCTGTGCGATGACAATAGCATCAGCCGAGGGTGAGCCCGGTACGTTCGGGAATATGAGTCGGTCGCCGGTCCAGTGGAATCGCGTCGGTGCCGCCTCAAACGGCTCGCCGTTGTCGAACCTCTTACCGTTGGCTAGTTGCGTCTTGGCCCGCTGAACCGTGTTTTCCAACTCTCGTACCGGATAGCATGCTTCCTTGTAATACCGGTACAGTTCGTCATTTTCCCCGATGGCCATCCTGATCGTCTCCAAGATGTCGGCCGCATTCTTCGCCGTCGCGCCGAGGATGACCCACAAGTCTTGCCCGCCACCTTGCAAAATCGCTTTGAGCGTCAACGCAATGGCGAGAGTTGTCTTGCCCTCTCCCCGGCTGGCCGCCGTCGCCCGGTCGCCGCCCTCCGACAGCAGGGCCGAAAAGTCAGCCACCATCTGTCGTTGCTGCGGCTCAAGCGGATAGTACGGATCTGGGCTGAAGGCCGACCAGTACGAGGCAATCCATAGCTCGTCATCGGCTTCACGGCGAAGTCGCTCGGCTCGGTCTTCCGGCGGCATTTCCGGGATTTGAATCAGCCGGCTGGCACGACGCGTTTCGCGTTTCCGAAGTGCGTCCCGGTCGCGTTCTGATATCCGGCCACTTTCCCCGCGAGCCGCGCGGACCTTGCGCAGTTGGCTTGTCAGTTTGTTTTCGGCGGCTCGTAGTTGTTGGTCGGCAGTTGCCACTCGCGGTAATCTCCAGGACGGCGCAACAAAAAACGGCACGCCCAGTGGTCCGGCACCGGACGGCCGTTTCTGTTACGCCTCCGTATCCATCCGCTGGCCGGCGGATGGTCGGTTGGCCCGTCGTGTTATTCGTTCGATAGTTCGGGTGTCACGTCCTGAAGCGACTTGGCCGACGCCTGTCTCTTATTCGCTCTGCGAAGCATGGCGGCTATTGGGCAGTGTGCCTTGTGGATATCTGGATTTAAGTCGAAGCATCGCGTTCTACAAACAGGGCAAGTAATCGGGCCCGTACCCGGTATGGGCTTCCGGGGCAATATGTTGACGTCAAGAATAAAGTCGGCAAGCGCTCGAAGTCCAATCTCCAACAAGTCATCGTCTGGGTTATCGCTCATTTTAGGTTTCCAGCCGTGGTGATAGGTCCATATCTTTCATTCGCTGAAGGATCACTCCACAAGCGGAATCAACCATTTTCTTTTTGGATTATCTACCGTTTCCTGGGTGCGTTGTGGGCAACTCATTAACTCGTAATGAGTTAGCGGATTCCAAATAATCCCAGGATTTCACCGGTTTCCCTATTTACAAACCCTATCGGTACCGATATACTAAAGGGGTCGAATGAATTACCACTTTTCACTTTCACGGGAGAAACGATCATGGCTCAGGAAATTGACACGACCACCGGAAAAGCCGCCGTCTTCGTCACTGGCGAACCCGCCTGGCACAAACTGGGGACAGTAGTCTCGGAGGCCCAGACCTCGGTCGAGGCGATCACACTGGCGGGGCTGGACTGGACGGTCGAGAAGAAGAACATCGCCGCCGCCATCGCAGACGGCCAATGGGCGCCGATCCCCAATCAGGTCGCCAACGTCCGATCCGACACAAACGCTGTCCTGGGTGTGGTCGGAACCACCTACCGCGCTTTCCAAAACCATGAGGCGTTCGATTTCATGGACACACTGGTCGACGACAAACTGGCCATGTACGAAACCGCCGGCTCGCTCAAAGGCGGTCGAAGGGTTTGGATGATGGCCCGCATCCCCAAGACATACCGAGTTGGCGAGGACGTCGTTGACCCCTACGTCCTTCTGACCAATGCCCACGACGGCACGCAATCGTTGCGGATGTTTCCTACCACCGTTCGGGTCGTCTGCCAAAACACCCTCACCTACGCCGAGAACCTGGCCGGATCGACCGGCATTCGCATCTCCCATTGGTCCCGACTGGAAACCCGGGTTAAGGAAGCCCGCCAGAAGCTGGGACTTATCGGGTCGCACCTCGACCAATTCGGCAAGGAAATGGTCGCTATGGCCGCCCGTAAACTGACCGGCTCCGAAGCTCGCGACTACTTCCGGGGCATGTTCCCCACCCAAACCAAAACGCAAGCCGCGGCGGCCCGGGGGATCAACACCGACAACCTGCTGGATTCGATCCTCGACAACCACGACCAGCAAGACGAGGTAATGAATGATCTGCTCGCCGGACACTACGCCGAGACTGAGGCCCGCGGCAAACGGAACGCCGTCATTCTCGATACCGTCTTGGGCAATTTTGAGAACGAGCGGAACAGCCTCCCCGGCATCGAGCGATCCGCATGGGCCGCCTACAACGCCATTAGCGAATGGGCCGACCACGGCCGCAAGTCGCGCGGCCGAACCGATGAGGAGCGGGCCGACAACCAACTCAATTCGATCTGGTTCGGCTCCTCCAATGAGATCAAACAGAACGCCTACCAGTCGGCCTTGTCCCTGGTGAGCTAGACCGATGACACGAACCCGGCTCGGGGCACCACCCCCGGGCCGGGCGATCCGCCTCACGAAGGAAAACAAACCATGCTGTTTCAGTTGCAGGTGAACACCGGAAGACTCCGCTTTGACCCCGTCACTGGTCGCCGAACGTGGTACCTCAGCCTGAGGGTCTTCGGGCGAACTGCTTGGTTCCAATGGTGGGACACAGCCCGATCCGACCTTCGCCACAAACGATGGGTCAGCCTCGACCATCTGATGTGCGCAACATCTGGTATTCGTAAGTGACTGAAGGTATCGACCGTGCCTTACCCGATCACCACCATTCGACGCGAAGCCCGCGACCGCAACCTCCCCTGGCCCGCCGTTCAAGACGCCTATCGGCAGATCAAGGAAGACGAACGCGAGAAACGCGAACGGCCCAATGCGATTCGCGAGCGGGCCTGGTGTATGGCTGTCCCTGTCGGCTGGCACCCCTTCTGGTCTTTTGGGTTCCAGTCCCAATGGGGCAAGAAGGTGGCCGAACTGGACCACACCGTGATCCCTGGCTACGATGAAATCGCCCAGGAAATCGGCTGGGAGTTCCCTGAGTACGCCAACGACACGGGTACCGAGCGGCTGTTTGACTTCCTCCTCAGCCCTTACGACCGAATGCCCTCGGCGGAAGAAATGTACCGCCGGGCGATGGACCGAGTTGAATTCGAGATTACGACTTCCGAGCCGGTAGAAACTGCTTTTGAATACAGGAGCTTCTGATATGACCAAACGAGAGAAGATTGCCCGATACCGGGACGCCTGGAAACGATACAACGACGCCCATCGTAAGACAGTGTACGTCGACACCCCGTGGGCAACAGCCGACGAGCAGCGGGATTCCGCGTATCGAATCCTTTTTAGCATACGGGATACGCTGCACCGCCTTGGTGTGGAGGTGCAATAAGCTATGAAATGTCTCACCGTCCGACAATACTGGGCCTGGGCCATCATCCACGGCCCCAAGCGGGTCGAGAACCGGACCTGGAAAACCTCCCACCGCGGACGACTCGCGATCCACGCTGGACGCACGCTTGATCCGGCTAGCCGCGCCGCGCTTGAAACAATCGGCTGTAGAATCCCCGAGGATACCCCGAGCGGGGTTGTCTTGGGGACGGTAGATTTGATAGACGTAGTCGCCTTCGACCCCGCGCAGGGGATGCTGGACGGGCTTGCGGACCCATACGGGTTGGCCGATGATCCGTTGGCCACTGGCCCGTTCTGTTGGATTCTCCGTAATCCCCAGCCCCTGGCCGATCCGGTGTCATTGCTGGGAATGCCTGGTCTGTTTGAAGTCGACTTGCCCTGAGCCACCGCTACCGATATACTTACGACCATGAGTACCGAATACCTCACCACCGCCGAGGCTGCGGCAGAACTCGACCTCTCGGAGATCCGCGTCCGGCAGCTTTGCCAAGACGGACGTCTCGGTCGCAAGATTGGTCGGAATTGGGCCATCACGCGCTCTCAGCTTGAGAAGTTTCGGGAGTTGGATCGGCCGGCGCATCGACCGGTTAGTCGCTAAATTCGCATTCGTCCTTCATCGTGCCACAGGTTGTTTAGTTTCCATTGCCGATCTCGCGGGGGCTCTCGGTACATTTCGCCGCGGTACTCTACGACAGCCTGGCCGGCTTCCATTCCGTATTTCTCTCGGTCCCACGGCGTACGGTCACCGACTCGTTCAACATCAAGGACCAGCTCGCCCTCCACGAGTTTTTCGAGACAGGTCGCATGACCGATCGTGTAGTGACCCGGTCGCCCGCGCATCGCCAGCGCCTTGAACGCCAGCCAAAGCCCGGCGGCCGTATCTCCAATGTAGAACGGGGCCCATGGGGCGTGCTCCATCCAGCTTCGGGCCTGGGCCAGGATGTCGAACGATACTTCCCCCACCTCCGAGCGAACCGAAACCCACACGATCCCCCGCCGCTCCGTAATCACAGCCGGGTCGATCTCCCACTTGGCCAGCGTGCTCGGGCGGAAGTTGTCTAGGACGACATCCGGCCAGGTGTCAAACAAAATGTCAGTCGCGGGGCGTTCCTCTAGGTGTTTCCGGTGGTTGATCCACTCCCACAATTCACCCCCCCTGTTGAGAGATAGGATCGGGTCGCGGCCGTTGTGCCACTTCCGAACCCGATACCCCTGCTCAGCCAACACCATGCCCGCATAGGCGGGGACGATGTAGTTGCCTAACTCTAGGATGTTCATGGATACACCCCCTGCCGGGCCACGCTGTTTTGCTCATCACAATAGACTACCTGGGCCCCACCAAACTCGCCTCCCTGCCGGAATGCCATCACGATACACCGATCACCGACCTCCCCCAGCCGGGCACCACCGCCGTTCAGTTCAAATACACCTGGTTTTCCGGGAATAGCGTAGGTAGCCCACCGAGCCCCATTTTCCAAGTTGACGACCTCGACCCGTTCATAGGGCACAATGTCGACTGCCGCCAGAAGCTCGCGGCAAACTGTGACGCTGCCGCTGTAGGCAAGTGACTTGCTCGTCACGCGGACATCATGGATCTTGGCTGAAATGAATGTTCTCATGTGGCAGGTGGAACATAGAGGAAGGTGTGGGTGTGACGTTGGATAGATCGACCGAAATGGTTGTTTCGCAGACTTTTAGTTGATCCCCTGTACCGGCGAGCGGTTGGAGTATTGGGTAGTTTCATCACCCCTGACCGAAGGCATTTCCACCGTGGACTCCTGGCGTAATACGCGACCATCGCCGGGTGGGCCACGACGTTTCGGTATTGATATCCCTTCGCGTATAGGTGTTGCCCAATCCAGTCATCCATCCGGCCGCCAATGCCGAGGCCCTGGTAGTCGGGCAGGACGACAAGCCGGGTGCCCCGCATGATGTTCTTTACCTTCGGGTGGGGGAATATACTCCACGCCGCGAACGCCACACAGACACCATTGACCCATCCTCCCACGCATTTTGCATTACTGACCAGCGTTCCGCTCATATAGTGATGGTGCTTAAACAGCTTCCACGCGGAACGATGGATCGAATAGAGTCGGAGGTCAAGGGGTGGGTGTTGTTGAAGACACCTCCATGCGAAGTCTCGCGTCTGCGGCTGGTAAACCCAATCGGGTTGCAGCCAGTCGATGATGTCATAATGACAGGAGACAGCAATCAACTGCCGCTTCTTCCGTCGCACCGTCTTCTGGATCGCGTGACAGGCAACTTTCGCAACCTGTCGATCTACCACGCTCGTAAATTCATCAATGACCACTAGTCCCTCGCTCTCGGCAATCGCGCGAGCAATCGTCACTCGGAATTGCTCACCGGTCGATAGCACCCCGAAGGGCCGAAGCCAGTTAGGGGGACTGCCGAATCCAATCGCCGATAAGGCGCCAACGATATCCTTGATCCCCATGCTGGCCGGGAATCCATCGAGTACGCTCTTCTTGGCGTCCCAGTCGAATCCGTGCCGAATCCCATCACCAAACAATCGGCGGGCCATGGTCGTCTTGCCGCTTCCGGACGGGCCGACAATCAGGCCAATGTTCCACGGCTTGGCCTCGATCGGCAAATCAACGTCCCACTCCTCCTTCGACTGCTCACTAGGCGGAACGTCGAACATACCTTCCACCTGTAAGACGCGGGGCGTCCGCTGAACTGGGCTCATCACCTCTATGTGAGCGCTCGGCATGTCAGCCCTCGCTTCACGAACTCCTCTAGCAATTTCACCTGTTGAACTTCGTCTTCACACTTGACTACCACGCCGAATGGGATGTCTACTTCATCAACCGGGGCGTCGCCGGGCTCGGGCAGATTGTCTTGGCAAAGGTCGATCCCGTGCTCCTCCGCCAGCCCGTCCAGCATTGCCTGCACCCCTTCGCTTTCCGCGTCAATCTGGGCGAGCAGTTCGCCCAGCTTCTGCTTATCGACCTCGGCCATCTTGCCCACCGGGTCGTAGGTGGCGAGGATCTTGTCGGCCTCCTCCTCGGTCACGTCCAGTACCAGAACCGGAATCTTCTGGTCCGGCGTCAGTTCCGCCCGAAGGTGCCCGTCGATCAGTTGCAGCCCCTCGGGGGTCTCGCGGGCGAGAGCGGCACCCGCGTAGCCCACCTCGGCCAGGATGCCCCGCATAGCATCCGCCTGGGCTTCCGGGTGCGTCCGCCAGTTGCGGGGATTGGGCAGCAACTCGGACGCCTTCACCCGTTGAAGACTCTTGATCCGGTCTCTGATTTTCATTCCGTGAATCCTTTGGACTTCTTTGGGGGGGGAGGGGGTGGCGGAGGCGGCTGTTCCTGATCTGCTGGCGGTTCCTCTGCTTTCCATTCTCCAGTCCATGGATCGTAAGGATCATCCGCGTGAAGCCACGGTACCATTGACGGCGCTTTGGCTGCCCCTGACGGGGGTTTGAACTTTTGCACCTCTTTCCCCCGGATCGCGGACCACAAGATCCACAGAGCCTCGCGTACAGTCGGCGGCTTGCACCAGAACGCCCCGTACCCAAAGCCTTGCTCTTCGAGCTGTACGGCGATACCGTGAGCCTGCGCCAGATCAAGCTTCATCTGGCAGGGCCGACTCGTCGGCCGCCATTTCGCAGGAACGCTACCACCCACGCCCTCCGCTGCCGGTATTTCTATCCTTACGGGTATGCTCATTTCACCACTCCCGGGCATGCACAAGTCGGCAGCCTAGCCGTTACAGTGTGGTGCCCATCTGGATCACCCGGGATGGGAACGCTATCCTCAATCGCAATCCCAAACACCCCAGGATCACCGGCCTGGATTCCGGGGTCGGCTGCTGGGGCTGGCACGGCGTCCGCGTCCTTAACAGCGAGGAACTCACACGCTTGCTTTTCTAGCTGCTCAATGCGATCGATTGATTCCTGCTGCAAGTGAACTTTAAGAAGAAACATGACGTTGCGGAGTTCCCGTATTCTATCCAAGGTTACCTGCGTACTTGCCGTTACGTCGGCTGCTGGGACTGGAAGGGCTACGCCGAAGATAGGGGATATTGGTGCAGCGGGGTCAAGGTGTTGCTGGCACCCGCAAAGCTCCCGTTCGCCCCTGACCCGTAGCTGTTGCCTGATGGCAACCAGGGTCGACAGCAAAGCGGCATAGGCCGCACAAGCAACGGTCGCCCAATCAATCCACGTCATGAAGTACTCCGTTCACTGATTATGTTTGGTTGAATCGCCCCCCGGACGGACTATGTATCGTTTGCGCGGAGTGGGGGAAAT
>Ga0114923_10000096_pt1 | contig 70762 bp, 102 predicted proteins | sample SumtaG_FD_89578 | JGI IMG/M metagenome (GOLD analysis project Ga0114923, IMG submission 89578) | Deep subsurface microbial communities from Indian Ocean to uncover new lineages of life (NeLLi) - Sumatra_00157 metaG | ecosystem: Environmental > Aquatic > Marine > Oceanic > Sediment | place... | reverse complement strand
GTTTTTATTTTGAGATTCAATAACCATCAAACCAATTCTGAAATAGTTTATATCGTTGAAAAAATCATGAAAGAGACTCGGATAATGCATCACTTGTGGAAAGAGATGGCAAAACTTCCAAAAAAGGTAAGAGATGAGTTTTATGAAAAACTCCCACCAATGCTTGGCAAATGGTATTATTATTATGAAAATAAAAATGGCAAAGTAGGACTAGCAAGAATTAATCACGGTTTAGAGTTTACATTAAAAGACGGCAGATTCTTAGGACATCACTATGAGGCATGTGGTCATTTGGATTTTCAAAGATTCAGAACAAAGAAACAAGCAGAGATTGCAATCTACAAGACACTAAAAGAAAAGTATACAAAATAAAATATCATCACACTAGCAAACAAATCCAGCATTACCTAATGCCAAAGTCTCCCAAGGACGATCTTGGATGTATTGAACAGCTTTGTTAAAGTCCTTGAATATCAATACGTTTTGACCTGTCTGCAAATCCATTACAGTATGAACCAGTCTGTTTTGGATATAGTCAGGATTTTTTTGAAAACATATTGGGCAACACGGATGGTGTATTCGCAATACCATTAGTCCCCGTATCTTGTGACAATAGTGTACAAAGACTCCATTTCCAACTATAGCAGTATCAGCATTATTTATCACAAATTAAAATAGTGTATCTTTTTATTTAAATTACAGTTTATCAATTATGATCATTACAATCTTTTTATTAGTTTAATTTCTTGTAGGCGCTGTCGATTTGTAGTGTTTCGAGGTTTAGTTCTTAACAAATGTCCACAACAAGGACACCACAAGCCATCCCATTTGATAAATAACGCACATATTGAACAATGTTTTTGTCCTGTTGCGTATCTGCCAAGAGAGCTATCACTTGGTTTTCTAGCTTTGTATTTTTCACAATTTCCTTTGCAAGTCATAAAATAAAATAAAAACAAAGATAATATCAACTCACTGAATGATATAACAGGAAACAGGGTTTAGTCGTAAACAAACGTAAAGTTTTAAATGGCTTGTAATTTGTGAATTTTTAATGGATAAAGTAACACGAGATGAATTAATGTGGCTTAGAGATTTAATTAAAATGAATAAAAAGGACGAAGACGCTCCAATTGTAAAGATGGCAGTTATACTTGAAAAACTAGCTACTCAAAATTATTAGAAAAATATTACCAAATTAGCAGTGCTTTCCTGAAGAAATATCACACAAAATCAAATTAAGCTTGTCTATCTTTTCATCAAGCTTTACTATAGTACTATCAAGTTTATCTAGTGTGATATTGATATGCTGTACATCAGAATTCATCTCAGCTACATCTACTGTATTATTTTGAATCGCTTCCGCATTAATTGTAATAAATGGCATCATCATAGGTATTGTCACTGCAAGAAGTGCCAGTCCAATACCAAGTCCTGCAAGAAAATGTTTAGTTGTACAGAATTTCTTTATAGTGTTATCTGAGGACACAATAATTTTTGTTTGAATTAATTAAAGGTATTTTTAAAATTATACAATATGGTACCAAGTTGGATCTAAATTGGATCCAAATTATATCCAATTATGACATTTGAAGTAATGCATCATTTCGTCGTATTGATCTTGACTTTCTAGCTTTAGCCTTGGTTCTTAATGTTGCTTTACAACACGGGCATTTTATCTCATCATGATACATGAATAGTGAACAATTACCACACCATTTTTGACCAAGCTTGTAGCGAAGATGATTAGGAGTTTTTGTATTTATTTTGTGTCTTTGGCAAATACTACTACAAGGACACATAAAATTTATTTGTCAAAATGCTTGTTATTAAGTTACATTTTATGGTAACGGTGCATGACCGCGCTTGTACCCATCCCACTTTCTGTATTCATAATCAGTTAATGGGATATCGCAACCGCATTTACAATTTGTCTTCATAGATATCTAAAACTAAATGGACCATCTATTTAATTATAATTTGTAGGAGTCACTATCCAACTATTTCTCGCCAATTACTCTTTATTTTAGATTTATCCCAATCATCAAAACCCATTTGCCCTTTGCCATTTTTTCTATTTATTGCAACTGATAATAATAATTCAGTATTTTTTGTACATATTTCATGCTCATGTGTAAGTTTCACCAGATATTCTTCATTAATTAATAACAATTTGTATAATTCATCTGTTGGAACAATATCATAATCTACCATAAATTATCTTCACTCCCTTTACATGAAAAATACACTACTTTAAAATCTTTAAATTTTTAACCCGTTTTTCCAAAATCGGCAACTGTTAAATAATTAAAATAATAATTATCTTTGTGGACATAAAGTATGGCATTATTATTATTGCATCAGTTACAGCAACTCTTAGCATATTTGCCATATTTGCAGGGTGTAATGCAGTACATCCAGAGTTTGATTTTAATGGAAATGGTGCAGACTCTATTCCAAAACAATGTGAAGAATTTCAAGATCCAAGCCAATATAAACAATGTGTGAATAAAGCAACTCATAAAGAATTTGCTTGTGCCAATTGGTTTTGGTGGCTACGATACTAAAAACATTAATGAAATTTTTTTGTTTCTTTGGTTTTCATGTATCAGAAAAAAAAGGAATATTAAAAATATGCAAATATTGTGGGAATGAATCTAATTACTGGACTTGTTATGATAATAGTACAGGATTCTAATAATAGGGTGTTTAATTTTTAATTAATCTTTAATCCATGAATTTTTTAGAGATTCTGTCCATGATTCCACATCTACACCTTTAATGGAATCCTGAATTAATAACCACTTGCATGTCTGTGGCTGAAATGAATGTGTTTTGTTTGTAATAATTTCTATTGCATGGTTCTTGTAGTTTTCATTTGGTATACAATTTTGTATAATATTATTATTTCTTACAGTTTCATTGTGTTCCGCCCTTACTGTATAATCGTAAATTGCAATACTCGTGAATATTGTAGATATGATTAATCCTGCAATAAGTAATAACCACACTATTACATTTAGATCAGAATCCATTAAAAATATCAATATTATTTTTACTTAAAAATCACTCGACAGTAAACAAGTGCATATGTTAACCTAGGGTACATCAAATTTAAAAAAGTATCTATATGGTACCAGAACTAATCTAAAATCCCAGGTATTTTTTCATCATAATGTATTGTTCCTGTTTCAATTGCAGGTTTGGTTAATCCTTTTTCCATACATGTATTTTCATTTATGAATTGAACTGCCAATACACCATGCACACGCGAATCTCTTATATCACTATCAAATTTAACACATCGTACATCTATGTTTAGTTTATCATCATATGAACTATAATCCATTCTCAAAGTCAGAGAATTATTACTTGTAAAATTTGCTATCGCAATCTCATAGGTTCCTCCACTTAAATTGTGTTTATCAAATTGTCCTAATGCAGTGGGGTATCTTTCCATAAAAGCAATAAAAGCTTGATGTGATTCAATTCTATTTTTCAAATAGTCTGCATCAACCATTTTATTTTCAAATTTATCCCAATCGTTATTATCAACCGCATGAGGTATAAACGAAAACAAAAATAAAATAAAAGTACTCACAGAAATACCTATTCCTACACCATAAGCAATTTTCTGCAATAAATCCATAAATTTTCACAAAAATTAATGTATATTAATTTACCGTAGTTTCCTCTATTTTTAAAATTTACACTGTATGGTACCATCAAGTGCCTACGGCAACGTCAAGGTATACCCCTTTTTTTTAAAGCAAATTAACTTTCTTTGCACATAGTATATGATAATGGCGTGTATTGTTTGCTTTTGATTTTTTTGATGCTATCTTTGTATTCAACTTTAATTTTTTCCCACATTTTCGACAAAACCATGAATCTTTATCCTTTACGGCATTTCCAGTAAAAGTAATAATTTTAGCAACCATACATAATGCAACATATTTTGGTTTTAAAATTTAAACTATATGGTACCAAGTTGATTTAATTTTAATTAAAGAATAATACCTAAATTTAAAAAAATAATTGGCCTATATGGTAAAAACAATACAAAAAGTAACAGTAGAAACTAATGACGATGGTAAAATAGAAACTACAGTATTACATAAAGACAATGTAAAATCTATTAACTGGGGTGAGATAGGTAACGCTTTAGGTGATGCTATGAAAAATGATCCTCCACCTGGATTATAATTAAATTATCTACCCTTTTAAAAAAAATCAATATTTTTTGATTAACTTTAATTTAAAAAATTAATAAGAAAATATCGAATATTAAATACTAGTTATTAATAATAAAAAACAGTCATCTCACTGGTTTCTGTCAGATAATATCTAACAAGCTTTGCAGGCTCGCCAGTGGGATGGCTACCTTTAGATACTATCTTAAGATTATTTAAAATTTCGGTATGTACCTAACATAGTAAATCTAGTTACATACCTAGGGGCCTTTAATTTCAAAAAGTTATCGTATGGTACCAAAGAGGATTATCAAAGGGTATACTGTAGGTACCTTCAATTTTAATCCGTTTGTGGGAGGGGGTGTGTGATGTGCGTTAGGAGTCCCTTACCTTATGACACTCCTTTTTTATTGCATTCAATTACAGTCAGCCATTGCTTTACAATGATTAATAGAATTATGCGTAGATGTTCCATGTTTTTAATCTTAAACATGAAAGGACCTATAGGGTCAGACGGCCCTAAAGGGTATAGGGGGGGATGGGGTTAAACAGCTGTCAAACGTGCCAAACGTCTAGTTTATGACATAATGAATAATAGATAATGCATGTTAGGCAGTAAAGAAAACATGTCATTGAATAAACCACAAAGGCCGATCAGATTTCATGAGGGATTTGTTAGAGATTGTGGATGCGGTGTTATACATGAATTACTCTATATCTGTAAACATCATAAACTAATGTTCAAATCAAAGACTCTAGTTAATTGATATTATTACTACTAGAGATATTATTATGATCGTTACTATGATTATTACTATGATTGATTTAATGACTTACTGCAGTTATTACATTTAATTAGATTATTGATGTGTATTGTTTCACAGTTATTACAAGTTATCATAGTATAGATTAATTGATTATTTTTATTATTACTGTGTATTAGTTAATTGAGCGAGCCAAATCTGTGTTTATTTAAATAATAAATGAAGGGTTATGACATAACCTTATTATAATGCAAGGGTTATAGTATAACCATGACAAGAACACAAAGCGAAAACAATTCAACGCAAGGCAATTTTGTAAATAATGCAATGCAAGAGATTGAAGAAAGTATTGAAAAGATGTATGATGGAGAGAAATTAAAATGGTGATTAGTGTAATACAACTCAAAGCTGAGTTAGAAAAAGCCATTAAAAACAGAGAAGATAATTCAAATGATTTTAACTCTGAATTTCATAAAGGTGAATTATCAGGATTCAAAGAAGTACTAAGACGCATCAATCAATTTGTTAATGATGATGAAAAATGTTCAATTTGTTCTAGTACAGCATTAGTAATGCCAAAAGCTGGATCAGGTGTTGAATCACATTGGATTTGTTTGAAATGTGTCAATCAAAACAATATTGAGGTCCTACCTGAATATATTGAAAACATTGAAGAGTTTGGACACTGGCACAGACCTTTAAGCGGAGAAATTAACTAATGTCAGTTAGTGTATTTAGTACAATAGAACTCTCAGATATTGCCAGTTCATTATATCAAAACTTTGGTGATTTTTTTGATACCTACCAAGACAGACAAGTGGCAAAAGCTGAAGCACTTCATGAATATGAAAAACGACCTGAATTAGAAATTCGACTCGATAATTTTAGATGGATTTGGGAAAAAATAAGCTTGGCTAATCAAATGGAATCAGTCAAGACATATACAAAATATGGTCAATCTGATGAAATAACACATAATCAAATTGATGTGTTAAGACAAGGAATGGCAATGCCAAACACAGAACTAGTAAAAAAACTCCATTTGGTGAGATATAATAGTTCAGAGTTTTTGAGCAAAGGTGTAAGTGAGAAATTGGATCATTGGATTGAAATGGTTGCAGACAGAGTTATTCAGGAGCTTGGCAACTAATGTTTGACAATACCATTACAACAATTTTTACTCTAATGAGTAAAGACAATGAAGACCCATTCAAACAAAGTGAACAGCTTGAAGCATTATATGAAATAGCTACTGCAACACAAAAAAAGGCAATTGATAATGCTATAATTTGTATATGTGGTTACTCACTTGATACAATTATCAATAGTCCTGAAAACATTTCAATGGATGAGGATGAATAATGTCTCACCAAGTCAATGACAAAATTTGTCAGCAATGCAAAAAATCCTTTATTTTAGGATTTTTGGATTTTTGTACTGAGAGATGTCATAGTCTCAATGCACTAACAGAATACTTGGAGAAGCATAACTAATGATATTTGATCTTGAATTAAAATGGGATTCATTGAGCATTGAATCTGCAATACATGATTTTTTAGAAAAAGAGGGATGGAATGTAACAACCTCAATGGGTTTTTCAAATGAGGGCCAAAGTGCCTTTATTGATACAGCTAGAAAAAAGAAATTTGTAGTGATTATTTATTTGGAAAATGATGAAAAACAAATAAGAATTAAAGGTGGTATTGATGGGAAATATTTGCCAAAAGGAAAACAAATTCCAAAATATTCAAAGATATTTACACATACTGAATTAATCCAAGCTAGTAAATACTTTGAGGAAATGTTAGAGGAAATGAAATAATGGATGAGATATTATTTAATCAACTCTCAGAATTGAGAAACAAGCTATTTGATGCCCAAACAAACAACGTTGATTTAATAAAACATTCATTGTATGAAATCGGTCCAGAAATATTAAATGATATTGAAAATATAATAACCAAAGTTTCAAATGCAATGCAAAATGTAAATGATGAGGAATAAAAAATAATGTCAGAACCTCACCCACTTTGTTTAAGAAATAATATTATTCATGATAATTGTTCAGCTAAAAATTGTTCTTGGGATAAATGCAAAAAATGCAAACGTGAGGTGCCTACAGATTATTTAAATGAAAATTCTATTTGTGAATATTGTTTTGATAAAGCTAACGAGTAATAATTTATTTATATTTAACTAAGGGTTATATCATAACCTTAATATTATAGCAGGTTATAGGATAACCATGAAAATAAAACAACAAACAAAAGAAATAGGAATGGGCAACTAATGTCAACTTGTAGATGTTGTGGCAACAAAAACGCCCGAGTTATGGCTCCTCTATGTGACCGATGTTTTTTAGGTGCAAATGACTGTTGTGAGTACAGAATCATATTAGAACAAGTCATTGAAGATAGTGCTGAACATGTATGCGAAGATTTGGGATTTTACAAAGTCCCTTTTTCTTTGCAAATAAAGCGCATCAATACCTCAATTAGAAAAGCAAAAAAGCTGGAGGCACAAACAGCTTGAATAAATTATTTATTTTACTTTTAATCAGTGGAATAATATTTTCAACGTTTTCTGTTGATGCATATGGAGAAATTGTGTGTCATAATGGTAAAGACAAGGATGTAACTGGCCCAAAATTACAACGACATTTAGATCATGATGATCCACTGGGTTCATGCTCTGATGTAGTAATAGTTGAAGTATTGGTATGTCATGAGGGTGAGGATAGATGGGTAACAAACTTGACTGTACATTTAGGTCATGACGATACAGAAGGCGCATGCATAGTTGATACAGTAGATGATGTAATTATTGATACAATTGAGGATACAACAGAAAAAGTTACTAAAAAAAGTTCATGTGATGATTGTACACCGCCAATATTTGAGCAATACGAATTAAATTATACGTATTATGATATGTTGTATTTGGTTTCCCCACCAGAGCTAGATATGACTAAATCATTGTCACTAAACATGACAGTCTTTGAATCAAGGGTAAATCATATAGATGTTATACAGTTCTCAATAGTAAAACAGCCAATATATTATAGTGTAAATGATGGCTTTGGTTTAGTAGAGTTTCATTTTGGTTGGGATAATGAAATTGATAAAATAATAAAGTCCGATGAAATAAATATAATTTCATGGAGTAATAAAATAATTCCATGTCATAACGAGGATTGTATGAATTTGTATGTGGAGTTTAATTATACAAATGAGGATTCATTAAATAGAAATGTTCTAAATGTAAATACATTTGATGTATCAAATAATGTATCAAATTCATATATTGTAGACGGATTTGAAGAAAAATGAAGTATTTTATATTATTTCTCATTATAATGATGATTCCAATGTCTGCAGCCTTTGCAGATAATGATAATTGTTGGTCTATTTTTTGTTGGTTTGATTTTAGCAAAAAGACATCAAATGATCAAAACTATTCTAAACATCAACAAAAAGTTAAAGTTGTATTCATGGATAAAATACAAGATGAAATTTCTTCTCTAAAAAAGACTAAAAAAACAATTTCACAAGGAGAAAATTTGGAAATCATTCCAGAATTAAATTCATTAAATAATAAAATAGATAATAGAATAAATGCACTTCAAGGCATTATAGATTCAGAAGAAGAAGTCAAAAAAAATCCAGGTAAATATCTAAGACAAAGTGATCTAGTTAATCGTGCACTGAATTACTACAAAATTCAACCTGATGGCACTCCATGTGATGAGGATGAGCGTTGGGTTGATGATAAAGGTTATTGTAGATCAATTAAGAGAGCAACAAAAGCATTTTACACTTGGGATTTAGAATGGTTACGTGATCATCCAGAATTGGATAATATGGAATTAAAAAATGAGCCAGTCAAACGACGTTAAAGATTCGCAAGAATTCAAAGCTGCAATGTTGTATGCTATTACAAGTAATTGTAAATGCGCAACATGTATACTCTTACGAAGTATAGGGATAATAAAATGACTGAAAAATTATGCAAGTTTTGGGTATTACATATCAATTCTATTTTTTATTGTGGTTTACCTGAGGGACACAAAGAAAATGAACATGTGATAAAAATTCCTAAAACAGAGAATAAAGATTAATTCAAATTTTCTGTAATTTTACTTGTAATATAATTAAAAAATAAATTATCGAGGATACAATATGTATAGGTTATAAAATAACCCTTATATTATATCTGGTTATAAAATAACCATGAAAGGCACTTGGATCAAATGTAAAGGGACCATTAATGGAAAGCCATGCAATAATGAATATCCAAGCAGAAAAGATCTAAATGCAGGAAAAAAACATGACAGACCACAATGCGGAGTATGTGGTGAAAGAGCATAAATCTAGTTTACAATATAATTTTTAAAATCAATTACCATTCATTTAATATTGAATCTAAAGATTAATTTGATAAATTTTTTTATAAAATATGGATAATGATGAATTTTTGTATCACATGGAAATAATTAGTGACATGCTCAAATATCCACATGTTAGAATAATATTACATCACCCACCATACAATGAAGATCAACAAGTAATTATTGATACAATTTGTAGAAATTCAGTAAAAATAGTTGGGCAGATTATACGCAAGCCTCCAATAATAAAGGCAGCCAAAGAAATAGAGAGATTAATTTTATCTCACCATGAACCAAACATGAAACCAAAAAACTTGCAATTTGTAATAATTGGACAACAAAAAATAAAGAAAAAATAAAAAGTTCTAGTGTTTTCGTAATCTCTTATTGGGTTTCATACGTGGGTTAACTCATATTTCTACGTTGGATTTCAATTGATCTGCTAACTCGTAACGGATTCGTTGGGTTTCAGTCGGGTCCTGACTCGCATGTAAATTCTCGTTATCATAGTATGGATGGCTCGTATTCTTCTTTATGGTTTCACATGATGGGTGACTCGCAAATCTAATTTTGTTTTCATATGTTGATTGACTCGTTTTTCTTAAATGGGTTTCACGTCTTATTTGACTCGTTTCATCATAATGGTTTTCCTAATTTATAGTGACTCGTAAGTTCAGTATGGTTTTTCATATGGTTATTGACTCGTATGGTCTGTGTGGGTTTCAAAGAGATGTTGACTCGTATCGATTTAATTGGGTTGCATTAGTATTCTGACTCGCACCACCGTTTATGGGTTTCAGCTGTATGATAGCTCGTAATAGCGCTTTGGTTTTCAGTTGTATTATGAACTCGCATCTGTATCTTGGTTTTCATTATAGAGTTTGACTCGTAACGATTTAATGGGTTTCATAGTATAAATGACTCGTACAGATGGTTTGGGATTCAGATTTATAGTGACTCGTAAAGCACTTTGGGGGTTTCATTCTATGGTTGACTCGTATGGTCTGTATTGGTTTCAAAGAGACGTTGAACTCGAATAGTTTGCATGGTTTTCAAATTATTGTTGACTCGTAACACCGTCTTTGGGTTTCAGCTGTATGATGACTCGTATCGCCTTTTTTGGTTTTCAAATGCCCCCTGACTCGTTTTGTCCCGTTGGGTTTCATACACATCATTGACTCGTTTTCCCATGTAGGATTTCAATTGATTATTAACTCGCAAAGTCGACTTGGGTTTCTTGTGTGTGATGACTCGTAATCATTAGAGGGTTTTTCACTTTTTCAATAACTCGTATCCGACGGTTGTGTTTAAAGTGCTTATTGACTCGCATGTATTTTTTTAGTTTTCATAGATAGCTTGACGTGTCTCCTCCCCAATTCTAATAAAATGTTATAATATTTTAATTGAGATTCAATACTTTGCCCATCATTTTATCTATTGTAATTTTTGATTCAAATCCCCACCCTTTGCGACAATATCTACAGTAAAACGATACTAGACTCCCAGTCATGTTTTGTATGCTTGCCTGTTTAGTGCAGTTACATTTATTGCCATAACCTAAAACTTTATTGAAATATTTGTGCATTAGTTTTGCCTGTTGTTTTGTTGGCTTCATTTTACTTGTCTGTAAATGCTTCAATTACTGAATGTCCCAAAAGTTGTTTTGCATAAGGTTCAGTGGCAGGCAGTCCTTGTTGTCGTCGCCACGTCTGCCAAACATGAGCTAGAAATATCTTTGATACCTTTCGCATGGTTCTATTATTAATATGACCATCATTGAACATTATTTTGCCCCCAACTATCTTTTTTGTTGGGTGTTTTCTGCGCTCGTCTTTTTTTATCTTGTCATATAATTTTCTGTACTTTGATTTTGCAGCTGATTGTTTTACAAATGATGTTGAGGCTTTCCATGCAAGTGTCTTTAGCTTGTCATTCCAGTTTGATTGGTACCCAGCAGTTCTTTTTTGTAAAATTGGTGTAGTATCACCATCACATTCAGGACAGATTTCAAATGGATGTAATTTTTTGGCAGTGGTTCCAGTGGAATATGTTACTTCAACTGATGTTGGTTTTTTGCATATAGGACAGAATCGATTCATGCCATATCCAGAGTATTGCCACAAACTACTCACATGATCAAACTTTTCAATATCATCAATGTATGCAATTAATCCAGCTGCAAGGAGTGGTCCTATCCCTTGAATATCCACTAAATATTGAGTGTAAAGGGCGTGATTTTTTAATTGTTTTATAATTAATTTCTCTATATCTTTTTCAAAATTGTGTGCGTTTTCAAAAATTGTAGTTATTCCATAAAGTGATAGCTGCTCTTTTGATAATGAATTTTCTCGCTCAGATGCACCAATTCTTAGCTGTGTCTGAATTCGTTGCCCCTGAAAATCATAATAAATGTCAACTAGATTTTTGAGCAGATAGTGTGGAATGTTTTCAGTGTCCTTAAATGGGACTGGAACATCGCTACTCCTTGCTGGTTTTGGTTGGATGTATTTTGGTCCTTTGGTTTTTTTCTTTGCTGGTTTTTTTGTAGTTTTTTTGACTGTTTTTTTTACAGCCTTTTTTGGTTTATTTGTTAACGTTGCCTTTCTCAAGATTTAATCCTACTTTAGGTGCTGAAATGTCAATGATATAATGGTATATTCCTCTCATTGCAAAAGTGTCTCTTTTTTCTGCAAGCTCTTTTACCTTTGTTGATTTTTTTATTATATCTGCAAGCTTTAGTATTTCATCAACATTGAGATCATTCTCATAGTAAATACGAAATAAATTTCGCATCAAAGTATAATGATAAAATATAGAATCAGGATTTGTTGCAACTTGGTGTAAAATTGGTACAAAGTCTTTAACACTTTTTAGGTCATGGATAGTAATTGATTTTATAAAATCATCAATTGCAAGTGGTCTAACTGGCCTAATTGATGTTGATTTTGCATAGTATAGACAATTAATTGCAGTGGCATAACGCAGCTTGCCACCTTTAACTGAATGATCACAGACAGACCGCAGTTCATTGAAGAATCGTATCTTACCAGTATCAAGTGCTTTGAGATGATCAGATAGTGTTAATGGCTTGCCCAAGTTTAGTCTACGATATATCTCTCGCTGGTTTCCTCCGGTGTATACAAATAGAACCAGGTCATAGATTTCCAGTCCAAAATTATCCCTAGCATAACGCAATCCCTCAATTCTATGCTGTCCATCAATTACATCATATTTTGGCGTACCAGAACCCAGCACACATCGCAATACATTATCAGTAAATCTATTTTCCATAATGGCATGTGCAATAGAATGAGATTTGTTAGTGGATACTTTTCTCTCAAAAACTGCATATTTGAAATACTCTTCAATTTTTGTCAAATCAAAGTTTTGTAGTGTGATGATTTTTGCCTCAGGTGGCATGTAAATTGTTTTTTGCAACTTTAATTCTTAAAACGTGATGTGTATTTATCAAATAGTTTGATGATCATTGAACTCTGATTTACTTAGTGGGGTTCTCATCTTGTTAATCATAGAGTCTGGAGTTCCAATAGTTATTCGATTTAGAGCATTTGTTCCAAAATATTTCTCATAACAATTAAAGCAGATATTTTGAACATCATTGTTAATTCTCGTAGTAATTAATCCACAGTATTGTTTATCACATTTTTGACAAGTTGGTGGGATATCTGGATTGTTTTGAATCATTTTCTGAAGTGTTTCTATAAATTTTGGATCAAGCTCCTTGTTATGCTCATCTTCACCATGCTTTACTAGATTATCAATTCCCTCAATCATCTCAAAACAAACAGGACACTCTAGTCCTACTCCCTTTTTTTTAATATCCAGATAATCTCCAAGCTGTTTTTTTGTCTCCCTTGCACTTGTTGCATCCTGGAGTACTTTTGAGTCCATGCCAACATGATCTAGTTCTAGGTGATGCATCAAGTCCTCAAAGTTATCAAATAGTTTTGGACAAAATAGACATTTTAATTTTTTTGGCATTATTTTTTTTAAAATTTATTTTGATTTAAAATATAGTTCAATGATTGTCAAATCACACACTGATTTGATTTGCTTTTCGTCTAATCATAACTATTATGCCAATTGGGGCAACAATGTACATTCCCACATTTATCATAATTACAGAAAGTCCTAATCCTAAAACTTCAGCTTCTGAACCAGAGTCAGCTAGTGACATTATTGATAGTGTGGAAATCATTGGAGTGATAAAAGCCCTTACAGTTTGTTGGAACATTGGATTTTCTCGTTCCATGTCAGCTACAGTTGGGGCAAATGAATAATACAATGTGTTAAAGCCAGACATAAATGCAGTTCCAGATGCAGTACTCAATACAGTATTATCTCTAATTTCTCTTAAGAATTGAACTTGTGGTGCTAGTTCTGTCCCATATGCTGCAGTTGCAATAAGACAACTACCACCCTCATTTTCTGATGCAATAACTTTACAATAACCATCTACTATTTCAGTTCCTGCACGACATTCTGGTGTTGGTTCTGGTGTTGAATCTTGGGTAATTGTGAATCCTTTGGATTCGTTTTCTTTAAGTTTAATTTCTTTGACTGGCTTAGAAATTTCATTTTTCTTATCATCTACTTTTGATTCTTCTTTATCTTTTACAGGTTCTGGTACAAATTCAACTGGATTATCTCCAATATTGATGGTAAGTATTGTAGACATAGCTATATTGATTTTTGTGGCAGCACTCTCAGATGCACCTTCTTGAAGAGCCATCACCATTGGTTTAAAAATTAAATTATCATCATGTTTATCAGGAATAGTAACAGTAATGTCAATTAAAGCAGATCCTCTTGGAGGAATAGTAACTTCTGCTGGAAAAGAGACGAGATAATTACCTGGATTATGTGCACTTACTTTGATTAAAGTATCTTCATCAGAATCAGAAACTAATTTCCAGCTAAAAGTTTGTGATTCACCAAGTTGTAAATCATAGACAAAACGTGCAGATTGTTGTTGAAGTCCAAAAGCAGGTGTAATTACGATCATTAAAAATATAAAAATAACTACACCAGATATTAACTTCATACAAAACCGTATAGAACTTAATATTTATACTTTCTTAATTAAAACTTAAATAATAAAGGGATATGGGTTATTTATGCAAAAAGTAAAATTGTTTACAGTTGCATTTGGTATCTTAGCTGTAGGATTGCTAGGATTAGCACCAACTGCAGCGTTTGCGCAACAAGAAACAAGTAGTACAATGACTATTTTAGGAACATGTGGTATAACCATTGGTTCAGCAATGACTTTTGATGCTATCGAACCTGATGGGAGAAGTAGCTACGAACAACTAGACATAACACCTACGGGCAACGGAGATGTTGTTGTAAATATGTTTGGTGGACATTGGCTCGATACTACTGATGGTACAAATATCATAAATGGTGAAAAAACAAAATTTGCTTTTGTTAATGCAACCGACTATGATTCTGTAGATGCGATTCCATTGAATAGTTCAAATAACATATTCTCATATGGAACAATAGACGATGCAGGTGGTATAAATTCAACATTTTGGCAAGTTGAAGCAACCCTAAATACTGGATTTGTAGGTTCAGTCCAACAGACAATGACATTCACGGTGAGTGAGTGCGTCTAGCCATATTTTTTTTATTTTTTTACTCGTAATTGTTGCAGCATTATATTTTGATCAAGTTTCGGGAGAAGAAATTATTTTTAATGATGATTTTAACAGAAGTAATAGTGGTACAGTTGGAAACGGGTGGACTGAATATGAGCCCTCAGCTGATTCAAACATAAGAATTAGCAGCCAACAATTAGAAATGAAAGGTAAAAATGACAAGTTTGAACCATGTGTTGTAAATACATTAACTACTCCATCAAGTACAGCTAATAATTCAACATTGAAATGGTCTTTTTTGTATGACTTTGAATACATGGATGTTGACAAGTATTCAATGTATTTTGATATAGGAAATGGTCTTACATGTGATGGTACAAAATCACCTGGAAATGAAGTTATTAGATTAGAGCAAGTAGCAACCAATGTTGAAACCGACCCACAAGATTGGATGTGGTATACCACTACAGGATCTAAAACTGCTGTGGCAAAAATTAATGGCACTACAACAATTGAGGCTATACTATATCAGGATACAAGCACACTTGATTTGAGTTTTACAGGAGCTGGATTCTTTGATGGCGCTCAAGTGACTACAGATATTCCATTTAATAATGCAACTGAGATTGATAGTATCAGAATATTATTATCTCGTTTAACTGAGACTGATTGGAATACCAAATTTGTAGATGACATAGTAATGACAAATTATGTTTCGTGTGGAATAGCAGTACCATCCGCATTGGATTTTGGAGCTCTTATAGCTAATGGCCATACCAAAACAGATGAAGTATCATTAGAAATTAGCAGTACAGGCACAATGGCATCGAGTGTATCAGTTTATGCTACTAACTGGTTAACTGTAGCAGCAGATGAGACTATGATGAATGGTAATGAAACAAGATTTGGATTTATACAAGGAGAAGCATATGAGTCTAAATCATGGCTAAACGATACATCTACTTTAAAATTTTTTGCAGACATTGATGGTGATGGTAATACATCATATTGGCAAGCACAACCAGAAGCGTTAGACGAATTATTTGTAGGAGATGTCTATCAAAATATGACATTTGTAGCCACATGTTAGTAGTCTTTTCTTTAATTTTATTATTAATTGGGATGCCTCTGGCATTTGCTGACACTTCTGTTTCACATATGGTAATTGTAAATAATCAAATCTCATTTACTGATGACGAGTTTATTTCAGATGATAATGAAGTTATAGATGCATCAGGATATATCATCACCATAACTGAATATACTGTAAACGTAGGGGATGTAGAAGTTGACTTGACACATAAGCTAGAATTTGTAACTGAAGATACAGATGAGGAGATTACCATAGTTAATTCAGATCTTACAAATGTTACAATATTAATTACTGATGAAACTATACTCTGGGGTCCAGAATCATGGGACGATAAAATATTAACACCAACAAAAGTTGAAGTTACAGGAACCATCCCATCAGGATATCAAACACCTGATTCAGTTATTCAAATAGGTAGTGAGGATGCCATACTAGTATTTGATAAAACAGTTACAATACAATTAGAAGGTGTAACTGAACAAATGGCTTATCGATTACCAGGAGAAACGACGTGGAATCTTATCTCAACATGTCAAGGAACATATGATTCCCCAACTGATCCTGAATTTCCTAACGAATGTTCAATTAGTAATGGAGAAGATACAAAAATCATAACTTTTCACTTTACAGAATTCGCTGAGCTTGAAGAAGAAGAAGAGGAGGAGGAAACAACAACTAGCACATCATCATACTCATCATCGAGGGGAGGAGGAAAGCATAGAACAGGAGTAACTGTATTTGATGATGCAAGCAATAACCTAAAAAATTCCAACATAATGATTGATTGGGTAAAACAACCAATAACATGGTGGGTTAATGATAAAATCACAACCCAAGAATTTTCAAGTATTATGGGTTGGTTAATTGATGAGGATATTTTAAAAATTGAGAATAAGATAAAGCCTGAAAAACAGGTAATGATGTTATCACCATCAATGAAAAATTTATTTTCATTATGGGAACAAGGTGAATTATCTGACTCTATAATTTTAAACTGGATTGAAAAGTATAGAGAATTTGGAATTTGGTAAAGATTCAAAAATCAAAGAAAAATTAAAGTATTCAATAAAAATAATTTAATGAACATATAATAATCATTATAACTATAATTAATGGTATTGGGAATTGATAAGGATATAGAAATCGAGATAATTACAGATGAGGATGAGTCATTAAAAATTCTAGGTGAATTACTAGCTAACAAAACCAGCATAGATTTGATGAAATTTTTAATGAATAAAACAGAATATAAAAAGAAAATTTCAGATGAATTAGGTGTACCATTTTCACTAGTTGAGCATCACTTGAAAAAACTAGAAAAATTAGGCTTGGTGAAAATTACAAACAAGGAAATAGTCAAAGGAGGTATACTTCATAAGCATTACACAATTACTGCTGATGGCATATTTTTGATGCTAAACACTACAAAAGAAGAAATTAAAAGAAAAGATATTTTGAAGAAAATTTTCAAAGAAGGAATAAAGTTTGCATGTATTGGATTAGCTGCTATTTCTTCTTTTATGTTGACACAAAAACCAAACTTAGATGATGGAGAATATTCTTTCTTTACTGGATCTGATTCAATTGATCTTACTATACCATTTTTTATTGTAATACTTGGTTTAATTACTGAAAGAATTTTTGGTGTTTTAAAAAAAAGAAAAAGGGGTTGAATTAACCGAGTGTTATCCCAGTAAACGCATTTGTGATTCTGTAGTATGGTGTATAGAATGTCTCTGTACTATTACCAGCTGTGATTATTCCCATGAATCCAGGAGTACCACTTGTACTTTCAATAACGCTACCACCACTATCTCCACCTATGGCACTGGCTGAAGTTTGTACAACGCCATAAACCCAATAATAGTTGTTAGATGGTGGAAGTCTAGGATGTATGTGTTCATAAACATCTGTGATAGCACCTTGAGATCCTAGTGATATAGTGCCTTCAAGTTCTACCCAATCATATAGAGTTGGGAAAACAAAACCACTAACTGTTTGTCCATTATATACGTCTGGGGATGTTGTTTCAGTAGACTCTACAAATGTACAATCACACCACGTTCCATTTTGGAAATCGTTTAGAATGACTGTACCTAGTACATCTAACATTGTTGGTTGACCTACTGAAACACCAGTAGCACCTGCATTACAATGACCTGCAGTCACAAATCCTGTGGCAGTACCAATAGTAGCTCTATATCCCATTGAACATAGATGACCATCAACACTAATTCTAGTGCCTCCTTCTACTGGATTACAATCACCTGTTTGAGAACAACTAGTAAGATATATTGGATCTGCATAGCTGATAGTAATATCAACATCATTTCCTAGTATTCCTCTAAGTTTTTTCTCAATTTTTTTGATTTTTTGGTCTGTTAGGCCTTCTCGTTCAATTCCGACATTAACAGATTGATTTTCGTAATCTGTGCCAATTGAGACTATCCAAACATTTTCAGATTCTGCTATTTTATCTGCTGCCAAAGCCACATTATCAATTTGCCCTCTGATTTTTTGTGTTTTATCGTGAGATATTTTTGGAGCTAATGATTTTGTTAGTTGTCTGATTTCATCCATTCTTTTTCCTGCTTTATCTTTATCATCTTTTGATGAATTCTTATCTTTAACAACCTTGAACATTTTGTTCATTTCGTCTTGATGTGGCACTTTGTTATCGTTTTTGTCTTTGATGAAGAGTTTGCCTTTTGCTTTATCATTTGCATTCTCAGTTGGTGCAGCTGAAATATCCATTACACTAAATGGAAGAATCATTGCAACAATCAAGGCAGCAAATAATATTGCTTTGAAGTTGTTTTTTATCATTAAGAATATAATAACATGATGACATTAAAAACAATTTGCTAATTTAGATTAGCGTTTCATAGATGTTGAAGGCAATTATATTAATAATATCAATATTTTTTGAAAATATTCTTAAATATGTTTTTTAGTTCAAGATTATTTTGTACTTCATCAACAAATTCTTGTGGTAAAATAATAATTACTTTCTTTCCTTTGTAAAAATTCAACCTGTGACCTTTCTTTCGTTGTAGTTTTTGTTTAGATTTTATCAACCCAAGTTTTTCTAATCTCTTTTTATGATGAGTTGGGTTTGGCAATCTTGGATTTTCACTATTCTCAACTATTTTTGCAATCTCTTTTAGATTTAGTTCATCGTTTTGTGTAACTTTTAAAAATTCTCTAGAGTATTTTGTTCCAATAACTTTTCCTAAATCATCAATATCGTCATCATCAAGTGAAAATACTATGAAATCATCATTTCCAATTTTGGAATTTACAGGATCACTCATTTAAGAAAGATTAAAGATTGTGGAATAAAAAATTTGCTGATTGTCAGGGTTCAACAATCATTGATTGTAGTTTGTGTTATTTTTTTGGTAGTCCTTTGCGTACCACATCATTTAGCACTCTAGAAAAGCTTACACTTTTACTCTCCTGAGTGATTAATTTTGCTTGTAGCAATCGAACTTTTTTGTCAAGATCATCATCAATCATGATGGTAACTCGTTTTGTCATAATGTAATACCATAATTTTTTATTATTTAAAGATTAGTTTAGTATTCGTTGAGCTCTGTTAGAAAATCTGCAAGTTTTTTTTTCCATAGATTATCAGACTCATAGATTCTCAATGCCCTAAATTTACCCTCTTTATAGTACAAATTACGCCTAACATCTCGCTTTGTATCCATATCCCCTTCTCTATGATGTCCCTTTCTGGCTAATTTTGCACCAGGTCGTCTCCCTCCTACTTCTTCTTCATATTCTATGATTATTTTGTGCTCATAATCTAATATGTCAGGACAAAATAGGTCAGGGTTTTGATTCCAGTTTTCAGAGATTGGAGGATGGTAAGATTTACTTTCTACAAATTCTATAGCAGTCTCATATGTTCCATGATCTACTCTAAATGTGAATGGTAGTTGATGCTCTTTACATAATGCTACGCACTCACGATAAATTTTCATGAGGCTCTCAATATCAATTTCACCCATATTCTACATTACAAGGGTAGGCTCAATTTCTCGATAAGACTCAGGGGAGGACATTCCTCCAAAGCCTGGATCGATTTTTTGTTTTGGGTTCAATGATGTGTCATGATGGCACTCTTTTTTGCATACAGGACAAAACTTTCTATCCCATACAATACATTGACATATGTGATTGCGAATATATTCTTCTGCTAGATTGTTTGGCTCGCCTGTACCATTACAATAAGTACAATTTTCATTGAATTGGTTTTTGCCTGATCCTTTACACAATACACAATAATCAACACTATCACTCATCATTTTTCTCCAATTTTCTGAAACATTTTACGCATAGAGTAGAATTTTGTGAGGATTTTGGTTTTCTTTTCCCACATTTTGTGCATTTTTTTAATATCATGATTGTCTCCAAAGTTTTTTAGCTGAGATAAAATGAGGTTTTTCTTTTGAATCCTTGTTTTTGTTTTGAGTTATACAGACAGGGCAAAGCCATCTGCATTCTTTTTGCGTTAATTGGTATTTTTTAGCATCCTTTCTGGGACACTGAGAGCATTGATGTCTGTGAGATTTGTATTGGGTTGGTAGTGATACTCTAGTGGAGGTAGTAATTCCACCGTGTGAGCCTCGTCGAGGTGATACAGTATTATTTTTCTTTGAGGCTTGTACATAATCTGATTGTCTGAAAAGACTCATTTTAGTTTCCCACTCCTCAAAGCATCAAGAACCTTTTTCTCCATCATTTGATCAAAATTAGCCAAATCAGTAATTTTACATCGTACACTCTCAAAGACCTCATCAAAGCCTGCTATTTTCTCAACATTTGGAATAGTATAGTCTTCTTCTATGATTTTTTGTGTATCAAATGGATCATTCCATTCCTCAATGTATTCTTCCTCAAAATAATCTTCTTCAGATGACATAACATACTCCAAAGATAATGATGTTGTTGATGTTGTAGCGTTTGTTTATCTGGAAAATTTTTGGTATAAAACTCGGATAAAGAAATGTATGATTGAAAATAATCTGAGAATAATTATGTTTGTCATATACAACAACATCATCAACATTATCTTTGTATAACATTACCATATTTCCCCCTGTAAAATTTTATTTTTTGGGAAACGGTTTACAAGTTCACTTAAATCAACTTTGTTGAATTGTGGTTTGTGGTCAGAGTACTGGATAATCCAATTCAGATATCGGTCTTTGGTTCTCTTGTCACGAGAGCTTAATACTTTGTTAATTGCTGCCCTGATTTTAAGTGGAGGAACAACAGGGTACGACGAGATTGATTCAAGCTCCCACAAGACATTTCCAAGCTTTTTTATCATATCTGCTCGTGGAACTTTGTCATCCCAGAGCAAGTCACATGATTGTTTCAAGCTATGAAATTTTTGAGCCTGTCTCAACCCCATCATGAATATATTTTCAAAAGAATCCTCTACTTGTTGTGCAGTAAATGACTCACCAGCATACTTTTCTTTTAGGAATTCTTTGAACTGCTGATAAAATGGACGCTCAAATAAATTCTCTAAAATCATGAGTTACTCTCCTCAGATAGTTTGGAATTACAGTCCTCACAGATTGGCTGCATGAATTCGTCAAAAATTGTCTTAACATTACTTGCCTTGCAAGTATGACACATAGCCTTCATTGTTCTTCTTTTCCCTGAATCTCCAAAACTTCAGGTAGTGATTCACAAAATCCTACATGTTTACAATCATTTTGATCACATAACATACATGCAAGCTCATTTTTATGAAACTGTATCTCTACAATTCTATTTTTAGGAATATCGCGTAAAATTATACCATTTTCATCTACTAGGAGTTTCTCGATTTTAGGTGTAAATTTTGCAAAGGTTTCATCTTTTCGCATCATTTCCTCTAAACAAAATGTTACATATCCTGAAAAGCTGTTGACACCTTTTAGTGAAAGTTTTTCTTTACTATCAAAGAAAATTTGATAAAACTTGTCATAGACTCGCTCATTTACGGTAATTGATTTAAAACCAGATTTAGGCATTTACTGATTTCCCTCACATTGCTCTGGTGTGTGTTGTGATGCTCTGATTGTTTTTTTACATTTTACACATTTGATGTATGTATGTAATTCCATTATGTGACAAGCTCCATCTCTAATTTTTTTCTGGCTTGTTTTTTGACTAGCCAGATTTTCATATACCCCTTCATTTGTCGTGCAAATCGTTTGAGATCCTCCATTTCATGGGGAGAGATGTATGGCTGCTTGATTGATGAGTATTTTAGTTGGGCCTCATTATGTACTCCCTCAATATCAACCCACCAAACATCAGTAATTCCTTTTGATGCGTAAAATCGAGTGCCCTTTACTGCATCACCGTTTTTTATCAGATTAGCTAAAAATCTAGCTTCAAAAGCTGTTCCCCTCCGATAATTTTTGTTTACCATTAGTTAGAATTCTCCTGGGCAATTAATTCATCAGATAATAATTTCAAGTCATCAAGATCAATTGGGATAAAAGCATCCCCACTACCGTTTGTAACATGTCCAACATATGCATAGTCAGTTATCCCTTCTGCCTCAAAGAGAAACTTTAGGGTAGTATCAAAACTTTCTCGATAATTTTCAGGGATAATTATTTTCTCCATTGGAATTAGGGATGCATTAATTGCAACCTCAGGAAAACTGTAAATCACTTTGATTCCCCATCGCTCATAAAATTTGTTATAAAGCAACTGGATTGCCTCAACATTTTTGGTTCGTTGTTTTGCCTCTACAAAATACAATCCAGCTTTATCAATTACAAAAAAGTCAGGTCTAGTTCGAATGAATAATGAACCAATATCAAATCTTTTTTTTAAAACAGAGAGAACATTTTCATGTAAGACGTCTTCACATCCAAATGGGACAACGGTTGCATAACGAGAAATGCCAAGTCTTTTTCGAATTAATTTCTCAGAGACTTTGAACTCTTGAGGTGAAATCATACATTGACCTCAGATAATATTTTAGAATTAGCTTGTGAGATTAGTTTCTGGGCATTTGCAAAATGACCTGCATCAATTTCACATCCAATAAACTGACGATTCAGTTTTACTGCAGAAATACCAAAGGTTCCCTGGCCCAAAAATGGATCATAGACAATCTCATTTTCAATTGTCATGTATTTTATGAAATAGTCAGACTCTACGGTACTTTGCGCCCACTCGTGTAGTTCTTTGCCTTGGAATTCAGACTCTATGAAATCTCGGACAAACTCACCTTCATACTTTCCTTTGACAAACCATAGCATTATTTTACATGCGACAAGAACTTTTTTTCCAAATACACTAGCTGATGGTCCAGAGTGTTTTACAGTAATTGGCCAATGGAATTTTAATCCCTGCTCCTCCATCATGTTAATTATTTTTCCAATGTTTCCTTGTCCCACATAACAGACAAGTGACCCTCCATCCCGAAGCACGCGTGATGCATGAACTGCAAGATCCTTGTAAAGATGCACATACTTGTCATGATATGGAGGGTCAGTAAAAATAAGGGAGACAGTGTTTCCCTCTATGAAAGTTTTTTGAAATTCTGAATTATGTAGTGTTACCTTTTCAGGCAAGTTTACCTGGAGTAGTTTTATCTCATCATGTCGTTTTTCTTTTTTTTGCGCTTTGATTATATTTTGATATTCTTTTGTGATTGATGTATGAGGATTGCCATCACGAAGTTTTTGTTTGATTTCTTCTGGTGCTTCCTCGATTACTTTTTTTGCTCGTGCAAATGTTTTTCCAGACATTCCGACTTTGGTTGAAACTATATCTGTAGCTTTACCTTTAGGGTCGTTTGGCCCTAAAGGTTCATTTGATTTTGAATGATCTAGTTTTCTTTTAGCAGCTAGTTCTTGCTCAATTTCAAGTAGTACCATTCCAAGTTCTGCTTTTTGAAAATCATTGAGCTGTCTTCTTTTGAGGTTGCATTCAATTACAAATCTTTTTTCAAGTAACTTATTTTCAAATTCTCTTACTGCATGTTTTGTTGGAATCTCAAGTTCAAGACATGCCTTAAATCTATGATGACCATCTAAAATTTCCCCATCAGGGTTTACCAGGATTGGCATCCACAAACCATTTTCTTTGATAGATTTTTTTAATGCTTCATATTCTGTGCTAAATAATTGGGGAACAAGTTTTTCATATTGGGAATTTACTGAAAGTATCATTTTTTTTTCAACTGCTCATCTACTGTGTAATGGAAAATTGCCTGAGTCATCTCGCCTATTTTTTCTAGTACAGGAAGGATAGAATCGATTTTTTCCTCTAAATTTGAAATACTCAAAAGTTGTGCCTTTGTAGCAGATGTAATAACCTGATCACCTGCGGTTCTTGCAGTTTGGGTTGGAATTCTTGTCTGGGCTGTTTCCTCCTCCTCAGGCACATTGCACTCAAAGTTTTTACCATCAGTGGTTTTGTAGTGTGCTGCACCGTCATAGTTTTGCCACTGCAATGAAGGTGGATAGTTTCCCCCATAGTCTTTTAGCCTGCAAATAAGTTCAGTGTCACATTGAGTGCAAATCATTGTAGCGCCTTCTTTTTTGGAAACCATTCTCAAATGCCCTCCAAAATATCTGTTCGATATACCAAAGATTTTAAAATAATTTTTTTATCAGAAATAGAAACGTCTTTTATCATTCTCTCAAACTGTGCAAGAGAGAATCGAAGTAGCTCATTTATCGCACCCTTGGACATTATTATTCCTCCTCCAAAATAGGCTCGCCACAGTTAGGACAGTTAGTAGCCCGTATATCTTCAGAAATGACCGTATCGCATTCAGTACATTTAGACATATTGTACCTCCCCAAAAATCTCAGATACGTCAAGTTTACTGCCAGTCTTGTAATCAATTACACCAGTGACAAATGCACGATGTGCAGTAGATGTAAAATGAGTACTACAGATAAGAAAAATTTGTCCATTCTCATAAAAAAAGATATGAGTGGGCTGCTCGCCACAACACTGCCATATCTCAGGTGCCAATTAATTCACACCCTCTAGCTTATCTTTCCAATAATCATCAAACTCTTGAGGACGTAGCAAAGCTGCCTTGTAGCTTGAAACCTCATCGTTTGTTGGAATATGTTTGGTGAGATTTATCAAAGCTAATCTTATCAAGATTGTTTTATCTGAAAGATTCAGTTTGTTTTGTAACGAGAAACGGACAAACTCGTCACTTTTCAAAAATGATTCTATCAGATTGACAGTCTCGTCAGTTATGTTAGCTGCAAATACCACCAAGTGTGTTTTCTCCCATGAGTTATTACCAAAGTTAATAATCTTGAAAAGTTATTTAAGTATTCTAGTAATGTTTAACAAATCTTAAAGATTTAATACCATTAGTTGTGATAAAAAAGTGATGTCAGGAAGTAACCATGAAGTTATTACCGTAAATTCATTGTGTTACAAACTTCCTGACTCACTTTAGAATTTATGTGCGATCAATTATTACTCGTTACATTATTTAGCCATAGATTCAATGATTGGTGAATTTCAATGAATAATGAAGTTTAGTTATTATAAAAAGAATCAATTAAATTAAAAAATTATTTTTTTGATAGACGTTTATGTCTAAGGATAAATAATGAAACACCAAACACTACAAACAAGATACCAACTATTGTGGCATGGGCAATCAACTCTTCTACATCACTAAGATAACAAGTACGACCAACCAGTCTCTCAAAAATACCAGGACAATCATATAAAACAAGAAATATAGAATTAAAATTCATTTAGCAACACCAATTTTTGCATATTTTTCTAACTTCATACCCAAGTTGCAATAGTGTAAGTATATTAATTTTTAGACTAGTTTCATAGGATTTTATCAAAACTGATTAAATAAAATATTTATTATTTTTTAATTAAATAGTTTTAAAATAGTTTCAAAAATACTTGAAATATCTGAGAAAAAAATCTCATGAATTGCAGTTGTAGTTACAAGGGTCATAGTTTTAACAATATTAGTTAGATTTACTCATATAAAAAAGGAGTTTTTACCAAATCAAGGAAAACTATTTCTTTTATCAATGATTGATTTTTCTAGTAAATTATTTGATGTGGAGTTACGACTATCCGATGCAAGATGACTTTGACTTAATCTTTGTTCACGTTCATTAGCATGTTCTGACATCATATTTGCCCCAAAGCCAACTAGAATAATTGGAACTAAAATAATTCCAACTATAATTAATTTATTCATAATTAATAATCTGGAACTATTTTCCATCCCAACTTTTCACCAGTAGAGAATTCAACACAAGCTAGTTTTCCATTTGGTCTATCAAATACATACTGATTTTCATATCTACAATCAATTTCATGTGAGGGAATATTATTTTCTATTTGTTGCTTTAATGTATCAAAAGTTTTAGAATTTAAACGACGTTGTTCCATTTCCTGACTTCCTTCCATATCACAATCATATGCTATATTGTCAATTACACAAATTGCTTTATCAAATGCAGGTAGTCTAATATCCGTAGAAACATCTGAATAATGTTGTGTTACAATAAACTCTTTTTTAGTAGTCATATTAGAAATGTTATTACCAAGTTTAATTTCAATAAAATATTTTCCAGATTCATTAATAATAATTGTATTATCATCATTGTAACCAATTTTAATGGATGATGTAACTAACCGTGGATTTGGATTGGATTCACACAATGCTTCTACCCTCTCGCCCCAAACAAGTTTACCATTCTCATCAGTAATTTTTGCATCATATGAATTACAATTGTTATATGCACTCTTTTCTAAAACAAATTGGATTGGTTCACCTATTATATTCACAGATGAAAAATCAATGAATACTATGTTTTCTATTTTCCAAGATTTCTCCCTATTCTCCTCTTCTAATGCTTGATCAAAATACATTCCATTGGAATCAGGCATCACCCCATTGAGGAAATAATAATAACGAACATTTTTAATTTCTTGTGGATTTGGAGAATTCTCAATCCATACTTGTAGTATATTATTATTTACTGCAATTTGGAGTTGATGTAATTTTGATTCCATGAACTCTTTACCTTTAAAATCATAATATGGGATCCATTCTATCTTTTCCTGCTCCAAATCAGGACCACATCCAGAACATCCAGAACATGGTGCAGCAGGCCAATCATCATTAGGTGAACACCTTGCATCTACATATTGTGTATAACCCAACAATGAAGATATTGTGATTACAAAAATTATCAAAAGTTTAGTTTTCATTTTATTAATTAAAAGAAAAAATTGGCTATATAAAAAAATTTTTAAAAAACAGTGCCTGAAAAAAGTATACTCCCCCATCCCCAAAGTGGGATTATTAATGCAATTGGTACTGAGATTATAATTTTAATTTTGTTTGACTTTATGAAAAAAGACAATATCAAAAATACAGCTGCAAAGACTGGAATCTCTACAATAAGTGCAAGAAATAAAAATGAATCATATAACAATCCAATAACTGTTGGTATTACAGCAACTAATCCAAATATGAGAATATTTTGTTTACTTAGCATGTTTATTTTAAAAATTTAACAGCATAATAAAATGTAATTCCACTCAAAACAAAGGATGGTACTAGAAACATTAAACGCTCATAAGATAGTTCCAAATTAGTTTGATATGTTTCAGATAAATAATACATCCCATAAATTAATGATAAAAATCCAATTATAAAATAAATTATCCCTAAGAATTTTTTATTCATATTTACATCAAAAATAAAAAAAGGGGGTAAATAGTTTACCATTCTCCATAGAAGAACATTGCAGTTACTTCGTATGTAGCACTAGATGATCCGTTAGAATGTGAAAATGCGTGTGAACTTCTTCTATCTGAGTGGTTAGGCTCAGAAACTAATTGATGTGTTTCATTTTCATATTCAACGTATCCATGTTCCCATTGATGTTGCCAGAAACAATAATGCATGTAAACTGGACTTGCTTCCCAAGTTACATCAACTACTGATGGAGTAACTTCACCCTCCATTACTCCTTGATTTAAGGTTGAACATGCACTGAAACTATCATACAAGTTTACCGTACTTGCTGTTCCTGTTTCACTGTCATTTAGTACTATGGAGGCACCAGTATAACTAGAATATCCTGATCCTAGTGTGGAGAAAGGTAGTTCACGTGTGAAGGTTTCATCTATCCCTAATTTTTTACTGTAGAGATTATATGTACCATCATCATTTTCCGTGATTTTGAATCTATCTTTTGATTGTAACTCTCCATCAATAGCAAGTTTGTTTATCACTCGATATTTGTCATCCTGTATTTGGGTTACAATTTTTGTAACAGTATAGGTTTTTCCTTCAATTATTTTCTCTGTTACAGTTGTTCCCTCATTTTGGATTGTTTCTATGATAAATTCTACCATTGATGTGTCGCTTATGTTGTTTGTCTTTGCTTCTGCAAATTGCATTCCAGAGAATGGAAGTATCATTGCAGCAATCAAAGAAGCAAACAATATTGTTTTTGTTTTGTTTTTCATGTTATTATCAATCCAAATTGTTATTGTCGCTATAAGCGTTTCCAAAATTGGTAATGAGAGAATTTGATCGTTGGTGAATTCTAAATTATATTAATTCAAATCAGCAATTTAGTTAAAAATATGTTAATCTTAATTCACTTGGATGCTATCTTCTAACATTCAAGAACCCGAACTTATTGTTGGAAGATAGTGTCCTTTATTGATAATTAGTATTAATTAAGTTGAATTCAATATTCATTGAATCTATCAGGCGAGAAACATGGAAAGATTGTCGGTGTTTTATGATTTATTTTTAATTAAATTACAAACACTGAAGTAAATGTGATATTATCAGGGTATATCATTAATCTAATAATACAACTATTCAAACTTGGGCAGAAGGTAATATGATGTTACAAATAAAATTAATAAAATTCATTGTAAGGGTATTATCATCCATAATTAATACACATAATTGAGTATAATTGATATTTGCTTTGTCTGTAAGATACTTAAAAAATTTTAATATCAGTGAACGTTTAGTATGAATCCTGTGATCTACATTAGAATTTATTTTGGCAGCAAAAGTTGTTAACCTAATTCCATTTGAATCAGATCCTTTCCAAAAATCATTTGCCATATTTTCTTCACCGTCCATAGTCTGTGGCAACATTTTTTTTAAAGGAGTTATTAATTCAGATTCAAGAAAAACATCTCCTCTAGATGTTAACTTGAGGACATCTGTAGACTCATCATATTCCAGAATGTTATTTTTGATAAATTTATTTATTAATTCACCAAATTTTATAAATTTTTCATCAAAGTTATCCATAGTTAGAGATTTTTTAGTCGCATCACATAAAATTGGGTAAAATACGACTGTATCAAAATCGCGAACTTTACTATTAACATATTTAGATGATACTTTTATTTGTTTATTTTTAAATTGACAAATATAGTAAAGAAGCCATCGTTCATCATAAGATAGTTCAAAGAATTTCTTCACGTGATATTAATCTTAAAGTTCTATTTAGAAATAACTTCAATAATTATTGAATGTATTTTTAAACGAAAAGATTATCATGTTTGAGTAGTCTTTATGATATAGTGATTATTGAATGTAAGGCATTTAAATAATCTTAAATTTGGCAATAATTAATGAAAGATCTGTTAGTAGATGATGGAAAAATTATTTGTTTAATTCATAAAATCTCAAGAAAAGCTACACCAGAAGAATTTGTAAGACAAGAATTTTGTAGAGTTTTGTTAAATGTGTATAAATATCCTCTTTCTCATATTTCACTTGAATTTCCAATACAAATGGGATCTAAAACTAAGAGAGGAGATATTGTTATTTTTAATTCTTCAGAAAAAACACAAAATAATATTTACATTGTAGTGGAAACAAAAAATAAGCAAGAGATTGACGGAAAAGAACAATTACAAAGTTATATGAATGCAACTACTGCACTTTTTGGCATATGGACTAATTCTGTTGGTATTTCTTATTACCTTAAACAAATGGAGACACATATTGAAATAATTGAAATTCCTGATATTCCAAAATATAGGGACACATTAGAAAAAGTTGGAATATATGCTAAAGATGATCTTGAATTATGTACTAATTTAAAAGATATTTTTGTAAGATGTAATAATTATTTTTATGTCAATCAAGGATTAACACAAGATAAGAGATTTTCAGAAATTATTAAAATTCTCTTTTGTAAAATCGAAGATGAGAAAAATTTTACTAAAAATTTATGTGATTTTTTTATTAGCCCAAAAGAAATTTCTGGTGAATCTGAACTTCAGTTATTTCGAAAAAGGATTGATAAATTATTTGAAAATGTAAAAAAACGCTATAAACTAGATAATATATTCAATGAGACTGATGAAATTATTTTAAATGATCGATGTCTTACTTTTGCGATTGCTGCTTTTCAGAAGTATTCTTTGTTAGAATCTGATACTGATATTAAAGGAATAGCATTCGAAACTTTTGTTGGTAATAATTTAAGAGGAGAACATGGGGAATTTTTTACACCTCGTGAATTAGTAAGATTGACTGTGGAATTATTAAGACCAACAATAACTGAAACAGTATGTGATCCTGCATGTGGATCGGGAGGTTTTTTAGTTATGATATTAAAATTTATGCGCAATGAAATAGATAAAATAGTTGCAACAAAGAAAATTAGTGCTGTAAAACTTTTTCAGGATTATGCTGATGATCATATTAGAGGAATTGATTTTAATCCAGATTTAGCTAGAGTGGCAAAAATGAATATGGTTTTAAATGATGATGGTCATACTGGAATTTTTCATGCTGATTCACTTTTACCTTTTGATGAATGGGAACCAAAATTACTTGATAAAATATCTAAAAATAGTATGGATATAATTGTCACAAATCCCCCTTTTGGTAAAAAATGTATAATTGATAATAAAAAAATTTTAAGAAAATTTGAACTTGGTCATAAATGGATAAAAAATGATTTAATTTGGGAAAAAAGTGAATTAGTTGAAAATTATCGTACCCCGGATATCTTATTTATTGAAAGATGTTATGAATTGTTAACTTCCACTGGAAGAATGGGAATTGTATTGCCTGATGGAATTTTGGGTAATGATGGTTTTGTGGCAGTCAGACAATTTATTTTAGATCATTTTCATATTGTGGCAATTATTGATTGTCCTGTTGAAACTTTTCTACCTACAGTTGATACAAAAACATCTCTTCTTATTTTAAAGAAAAAAGAAAAAGATGAAGTACAAACATTTGATACTTTTATGGGCATCTGTAAATTTATGGGACATGATAGACGAGGAAAAATTTTGTATGAACGAAATGAAGATGGAGAAATTCTCTTCAAAGATGGAAACCCATTAATAAAAAATGATTTTTTTGAAATTTCGGAGAGATTTAAAGAATATGTCGAAAGCAGAAATATTTTTTAGTAAATCTGGCGACATTTCGTCAGATAATTTCAATCCACGACATTACTCTCCAATTTTTTTAGCCGTTCAAAAATCATTAAAAGATCACATAAAATTAGAATCTTTTGTAACTTCAAAAATAACATCTGGCACTACTCCATCTGCGTGGTTTTTTCGAAAAAAATATGAAGATGGAGTTCCTTTTGTAAAAACTTCAGCGATCAGAAGAGATTTTATTAATATTAATGATTTACATTTTATTACTTCTAATATACATGGCACACGAAACAAAAGAACAATTACTCGACCTTTTAATGTAATTTTTTCAATGACAGGCAAATTTATGGGGAAAGCAACTTTGTCACCTCCTCAAATTAAAGAACTCAATATGTCACAAAATAGTGTTTTATTAAAATGTAATTCTTTTGAAGAATCCGCATTTTTAACAATTTTTTTAAATTCTAAAATTAACCAACTTCAAATCAAAGGAATTTATTCTATAACTAAACAAAAATTCATTAATCAAGCACGTTTATCTAAACTTAAAATTCTAAAATATAATCCTCTTTTCAAAAATGATTGTAATAAATATTATAAAAATATTAAATTGTATTATGATAGTGTTATAGAAATACAAAAAATTATTGAAGAATTTAATGCTGACATGTGTGAACCAGACATATTTGATAAAAAATTTATTTATATTCTTAATCGTCAAGCTATTGATAATCAATTTTTTCTTCCTCAATTTCATAGAAATGATTTTTCAAAAATTATTAACTATCATTTTGAGAAAACATCTATAAAATTAAGAGATTTTGATATAATAAAAGGAGTAGAACCAGGAAGCTCTAATTATGTAGAAAAAGGCATTCCTTTTATCAAAACTAGTGACTTCCAAAACTTTGAAGTTGATCTTCAACCAGATAATTATTGTACATCTGAACTTTATAAAAATCTTAAACAAGATCTTAAAGAAGGTGATATACTTTTTACGAAAGATGGTAAAATTGGTGAAGTATCTATTGTTAATTCATTTTCTAAGTTTTTAATAAGTAGTGGAATTGTTAGACTTCGTATTTCTAATGAGATTGATAAATATTGGGTGTTTTTATTATTATCATCTAATTATGGTAAAATACTTTTTCAAAAATATACTGTAATTGCATCCACTATGGCTCATTTACATTCAGATTTTTTTAATCAATTTTTTCTTCCTGTTAAAAAAGATAAAGATTTAGCTTTTATACAAAAGCTTAAGACTGCTTTTGAGAAAAAATCCACAGCTTTTTCAAATATTCAATTGTATAAATATAATGTCCAAAAAATGCTATCAGATATCAAGTAAAAAGAATATGTTGAATTTTTCTAAGATTGATAAGGAGAAAAATAATTCTTTAATTTCTAATGAAAAAAAATGTCAAAAATGTGGTCATTCTTTATTAGAACATATTCTCTCCAACTGTAACAAATGTAGATGTCAAGGATATTTTTGTGAGACTTTTTAATCCAAAAAATAATTAAATTCTAGGGGGTTCTTTTTTTGGGAAATTTTTATAAAAAATTCTTTGTCTTTTAGGTGTTTTTGGTTTATTTCGTAAATATGAATTACAACAAGGACATCTTCTTCCACTAAATTCCAAATAAATGCTACAGAATTGACAAAATTTAGAGTCATTTGTATCAAAACGTGCCGATTTTTTATATCTTAGGCATATGTTTTTACAAACACTCATAATTTATTGATTTTTTTCTTAAATATTAGTTAAGGTTATTTTAAATGACAATGAATTCTGGCTCTTACCTTTTAGGATTGCACTTTTTGAGTCACCTCTCAGTTAGACGGAACGGCTGAGAGATTGATTAATGTTTGATACGCTGTGAGAGGGATTTGAACCCCCGTCACGGAACGTGAACAAATCTTAAGGTTGTCGTCCTAACCACTAGACAATCACAGCCTGATTACATCTTTTATCTGTAGTACTTAAAATAATCTTTAATTAAAATTTGTATATGTAATCCTAGCAATTTTTGATTTGCATTCAACGTTCATCGAATCTCATTTTTAAAAATTAAGGCTCTTGTTTTTCTCTAAGTAATTGTTTGAAAAATTTGGCTTCTTTTGTACCATTCTTAAAATTTAGACTAGGTTTTGACTTTGGAGGATTTTTCTTTTTACATGTATTATAATTTACCCAAACTTGACCGTTTTTGTAAATGCTGATGGCCAGACCCCCTACATAGTAAGATTGTTTGATGTATTTTGATCTGGTTACATGTGTTTTATAGACATTAATAACAGGCAATTATTATAATTAAAAAATTTATCATATTTAGCATTATCTTCAATAATTATTGAGTGTACTTTTTAATGTAAATGTCATCATTTTTGAATAATAATTGGTTCATTAAGTTTCCATGTTTTAATGGAGAAACACGGAATAATTGTCAGTGTTTCGCTTAATTACATTCAACTATTGTTGAATGTAATAGTTAATTTTTATCACTATAATGCTGTCTTTTTAAATTTATCATCAGATTTTAGAAATGATTCTCCTCTGTTTGTCTTATAGCCACCAGAAGCATTACTAGTCTCTTGTGATACTAGATGTTTAGGATCTATTCCTGTTTGCTCAGTACTTTGGTTTTTCATCATTCTATTACTGAAAATAAAAAATCCTACTCCTGCTACTGCTGCCATTGCAGCCATTCCTAAAATGATATGTATAGGAAAGTCACCTGTTGATGGTTCCCATGCATCTTTAGGAGCTTTTGGTGTTACTGATGCAATTTCTGTACCATCTTGAACACTGTCTATTCCATATCCTATTATACTCAAATTTGCACTGTCAGCTGACTTGATTGTTTTAATTAGATATTTTTTATCTACTGTAAATTCATTCTCGGTTATTTTTTCTGTTAGAATACCTTCTCTGATGCTGCTTTCACCCATTGTCCATGTAGTTATAAGAAATCCTGAAATTTCTTTATCCATTCCAAAAGTTTTAGCATCTACATTTATTCCAGTAGGATCAAACAAAGAATGCCAGTTTTTCATTGGCTGCTCTAAAATAAAGTCACCATTAATGAGATTTTCTTGGAGTATAATTTCAGCTGGTGTGTTTTGAATTATCTCAAATGCTTGAGGTTCCATTTGCTTTAAGGTATTGATTGGAAAATTTATCTCATTTCCGTTAATCATTACAGGATTATCTGTGCTTAATCCTCTCCAAGCAAGATCAATGATTTTTTTATCATCATCTGTATCTCTTACATAATTAGTTAAGAAACCTTGAATTTCAATATTAAAATCGATACTAGTAGAATCGTTAACTGACTTTAGATAATACTCATAGTGTACACTTAATTCGTTAATTTTAGCCCAACTGCCATCGATTGCCATTTTTTTATTTAGATCATCTGCTAATTTTTTCACACCAGGATTTGTAATATTTTCAAATCCCGTCAATGTGTGCTCTTTGCCATGTAAAATTTCTGATAGTTGACCTCCATCAGGATATTTCAGATAGATGGTTTTGAGGTATTTTATGGTAAAATAAGATCTATTATTTTCTGGGTTTATACTAGCATCAAGCTGAGCTGCTGATGCAAACGGAACACTGGTGATTAGGAATACAAAAATAGATAGTATTAAGATCTTATTCATTATTTACTAGATGTTTTAATTGTTATTTAATATTTATTAAAAATTATTTCTTATTTAAATAGAAAAATATGAAATACATATTGATTTAATTAAAAAAAAGAAAAAAAGGAATTGTTTTATTTGATCTAATTAGTTGGAGCTGTTATCTCACAGTTGGTACTATTGAGAATCACTTTACTGCCTTGAGGAACGCACATGTCAGAGCCACTTCCACCATCTAATGTGTTAGTGCCTTTTCCAGATACTCCAAGAAGAACATCATCTCCGTCTTCTCCATGTACAGTATCATTACCTGGACCTGTTCTCACCTTGTCGTCTCCATTACCTGCATAAATTGTGTCGTCTCCATTACCGCCTTGGATAAAGTCATTTCCTTCACCACCAAAGATACAATCATTTCCTGCTGCACCACGGATAAAGTCATCACCACCATTTCCAAAGATTAGATCAGATAACTTTGTTCCCATGAGGTAATCAGAGGAATTTGTTCCATTGATTACATTGTAGTATGATTCGGGTTGATTACAATACAACGAAGAAGTTTCAACTAACAGTTGTACATTATCAATCCATACTTTTTGATCATAGCTTACATTTACATTCCATGAATCATTTAATCCAAGAAATACAGTAATGTCATTTTGATTTATTACATAATCTGTAATATCTATCTCAAAACTTTGCCAATTCGTTGTTGGATCTGATGAAGGATTGGTATATCCAATCATCAATTCTCCATACAAGGAAACATCATTTGTATCAAAAATTTTCAATTGTAAATTTGGGATGTTGACATGTGAAGGGAGTGTTCCGTGTGCCTTGCCATCAAAAGATAAGATAACTTTAGTTACATCATCAGGTAAAATTACAGATTTTTCCATACCTGAAGTAATGGCATAACCCTCACCGCTTATTAATGCTGAAGGTAATGATTGACCATCACTATTATCTAGTGTCAATGAGTAGTTATCAGTAGGTACTGGAACCACAGCACAAGAATTACAAAATGATGAATAAATCCATCCATTAAGATCTGTTGCAAAGTCATCATCAATTAGTAGAGTTTCTGCATGTGCGTCATTCATTCCTGATGCAAATGTTAAACCACCCAATGCAAATACTACAATTGTAAATAATGCTTTTTGTGTTTTTGTTATGTTTGTCATGTTATTATCAATCCAAATTGGCAGCATCGCTTTAAGCGTTTCCAAGTTTGATTATACTAAATTATAAAATTACTATCTACAATTGTTAGTAGAAGCACCATTTATTCCAGTAAATCCTCGAGTTGTTTTTACAATATTACCTGAGAATTCACAGTTTAGTTGATCATATCCATTATCAGAACTATCCCATCCCATTAGTCGCTCTCCATATGTTTGTTGAGGAGTAGGTGTCATTTCATTAGATCCGTTTGCAATCCTTGCGTTTTGTTCATTTTCTTCAATAGTCCACGTATCATCACCTGCATCCTGAATCATCTCTGCTCCCATTCCTTTTGCCAAATTAGAATAACCTACTAGAACATAATATTTTGCACCAGTTGAACTTTCAACCACATTAGTAAAAGATTTACCTCCTATTTTTTCAAACCACAAAAAGTCTGTTTGGTCACCAGCATCAAAGTGAGTAAACATTGAAACAAAATAGAGATATCCATTGCCTTTTTTCTCATAATGTTCTATTCTATCACCAATTTTAGAAATGGTGTCACCAGTGATTGGGTTAAAGTGTATTCCTGTATTAGTTGGATTCTCATTTACTGTAAACTTTTCAACTAATTCACCTGTATGAAGATCAGTTACAACAAGCATTCCTCCAAAGGTTAGCTTGTCATCAGGGTTAGTACTTTTACGTTTTTTATCAGTAGGTAATTCAAAAGTCAAAGAATCTGTATTGCCTGTACCAATGGAGATTGTGGTACTATAGTGTTCAAGACTATTAGTTACCAATATGTCATAGTCAAAGCCTGAACGCAAATAATCACTCATGGCATTTTGTAGCTGTCTTTTTTTATGAGGATCAGTAACTAGATTGTGTATTTCAGCATAATTTATGTTCATTTGACCAGGATTATCATCTATTGATGCCCACCAGGCATCAAAGCTATCACTAGATTTCTGGAAGGTGAATACGTCTAATAGTGAACTATCGCCACCAGAACCTGAAACTGTAAGATCGATAGTAGACTCTGAACTTGACTCTGATTTAGAAACCTCTAGATCAGCATGAGCAGCTACAGTCTCTGCTATATCACTGGCAGAAGCAGACACTGAAAGCTTAAAGTCTTGTAAAGTTGTAGATGCAGTATCAGATTCTTGTGATGAAAATTCGATTTTTCCACCAAATTCTACATCATGTGTATAGTGAGTACCATAGGTACTAAAGAACTTGAAATACTCTTCTTGATTTCCAACATATTTGTTAGGTAAATTATTTACTGCTTTATTGAATGGGTGAGAAGCTTTTGCTCCATTTTCAACAGTTAATTGATACTTTTTATCATGAGCCTCAACTATTACAAAATATGAAGTCTCAGAAGTGTCAGACTGTTGAGTATATTTTGCATCTATTTCTGCATCGACTTCAGGGGAAGAGTATGAAAGACCAACATCTGCAGTTAGTAGAGATTTTACCTCATCCATTGATTCGTATGCATGAGATTTCATATCAAAAAAATCAGTAGAATCAAGAACAAGACTATCAGGAAGTAGATAACTACTATCACCAATTTGAACTTGAGTTACATCATCCTTATGAAAATCAAACAAATGAAGTGGAGAAGAAGATATTCCCTTTGTAATATCAACACCATAAAATTGACTAATTCCAGGAATTGGAATTGCATCAGAGGATACAGCAGAATCTAAATCTGCATCATCAATAAATAATGCAGCTTGGGCAAAAATTGTTGGAATTGTTGCATCAGCATTTTTTGAATAATGAGTGAGTCCTTCAGTGGCCTCTTCAAGAATTATAACATCATATTGGAGTGTTTCAGACTCTGGAGAATATACAGGATTTGACAACTCTACAATAATAACATCAGAGTTTTCAGTACCATCTAAAATATCAAGGGCTGCATTTGGAGGATTAATTGCAAAACTGTTTGTGCCTTCAGCCCATTTTGCTGCAAATAGATCAGTTGCCTCTTGACCAGTTATTCTGTGAGGTCTGTCTGAAAACCAAATTGTAGTAGGGGAAATTTCAACTAGAGTCAAAATATTACGGCCATCTACTTGTACAAAAGTTCCAGAATTTGCAGTTTGAACAAAAAGTAATTCTGGGGCATTAGTATCCTCAGGATCATCATTTTCAGGTGTTATGATTTGTCCTGCAGGAAAAGAAGGTGATTTAGTTGCAGAGCATAATTCTAGTCCGCAAACTTTTTTTGAATTTGTTTCAGCCAGCGGAACTCCTTTAGATTTTGCTCCTTCAGCACTGGGAACCAGTTCAGATTGTAAAGCGCCAACAAATACTAGTGATAATACCAGTGCTAAAAGGATTACTTTCATACTTTTTGCAATATTCAATGTTATTTAAAGGCTTCTTAAAGTATTAAATTGTATTTAAAGGAATGTTAAATTCATTTGTTATTAATTTCATTTAAACATGAAATTACTAACCTTTAGGGTCAAATGGCCCTATAGGATTAGATAGATGAAGTGGGTAGGTAAAAAAATTATTAATTTAATCCGTATCTCTTGTGAGCATGAAACTTTATCTCATTTCCGGATTCATCTTCTGCAGTAATGTATATCGAAAATCTTGGCTCTAGGGGACTAAAGACTGGAAAGTCACTACTTCCAGATTTTAATAGTTTCATTGCTTTTTCATCAGATGATATTGCACATACAGTATTTGAATCAGGATCTATTAGTGACTTGCATGTTGCTTGAAAAGCACCTTCATGTTTGGCATTTTTATTTATTGTACTGTTGTATGTGATTAGAGTTTTATCTGGATTTCCAGGAACAGCTAGAATCACTGCACTGTTTAGAGGATAATTAGCACCTGTAATTTCATAAGGATAAGTAATTGTAAGATAGTCTAAATCAAATTCATTTATCTGCATCTCGCCAATATCTGCAGTGGCAGCATATGGTGTTATTTCAGATGTGTCATTTGTAAATAATACTAAAACAGCTAGTACTCCAAGTACTACTATACCTGTTATCAAAACAGAATACAGTCCTTTGTTATTTGGTGGAGGTGGGGGGTGTTTTTCTTTGCTTGGCATTTTTCATCTTTTCTCTGAAATTGAATTTCATTGTAAATTGTCATTTCTGTTTAAAGGTATTTTTCATCAATATATGATATGAATAAAATGGGTAAACTAGTGAATAAAACTATGAGAGAAAAATTATTTTTTATCTTCAATCAAAAGGGATAGGCTCACGAATAGGAATATCATAATTTGTTGGTGTAACATCTGATGCTAGATTAATGTTAAGACAATCCATTTTTTCAATAAAATCTGCTGCTCCATCACCACGAGCATCTCTACGCATTTCACGGTCGTTGCCAGGAATAGGAACTTCACAATTAACACGTACATCTACATTTCCATTATGTCTATTATAATCCATATCTAATCGAATTTCACTAAAACTTGTATAGTTGTACATTACTAAATTTATTCTACCTTCCCCATTACGTCGCTCCTCATAACTCTCAATAGCATCAGGATACTTTTCTTTGAAAATTAGATATGCAGGTTCAGCATAAAACATTGCTTTAAGATCATCTTCAGTCATCCCATTACCCATAGCTCTCTCCCAGTCTCGTGAAGAATTTTCAATAATATGAGGTAGTATTGTAAACAAGACTAATGAAAATATGATCACACCAATTCCTATTGCCAGATAAATTGCAAATTTTGGTAATCTTTCCACAGTACATCACGTATGAATTGACTATATTAAGATTTATTAAATTATTATTAAATAATTTATTAGACCAAGAATGGATATGCACGTTCTATTAGTTTTTCAAATGTTGATTCTTTAACACATATTGGAAAACCATTTGTTTTAATATGTAATTCCAATCCATACTTGCATTCAATATTTTCAGTATTATACCCTAAAAAAAATTGAAGGTAGGGACTCATATTAGATAAAGGAGGGGGAATTGAATGATGTCCTTCACCAGAATGATCTGCAAATACAGGGATTAAGAAACTGAAGAGAATTATTAAAGTAAATAATGGAAAAAAAGAGATGTTAGTTTTCATTTTCTAACATATTGTAAAATTGGCTTCATACATTGTATTATTTAAAATAAAATAACGAGTATGTTTTGATTCATCCCCGTTGAATTGTTTTTGATTTTCTGATTTAAAAAAATCTTGAACCACATTTTGTTCCATGTCTCCTACATCTAAAGATTTATGAATTTTATCATCAGATGCATACATTTTATCAATTACATCTTTGACTAATTTGAGGTGTTCAATATCTTTTTCATTTAATTCAAAATAGATTAGATTTGCCCTGTTTGGATTATCATCTTCAAATAGGTTCTTCTGGGATTCTTCTAGAGTAGATTCATAGGATACATTCAAAATTTCATCTCTATCGGAAGAGACCTGGCCACTTAACCCATTAATTCCATACAATTTATCATCAATTAAAATTAGAGGAATTCTATAATGTCCATCCATATCTCGTGTTCCCGTTTGATCTGTTAATACTTCTCCATTATGTTTGACTTCAAAATATGTTCTTTGTTGTAAATAATCACTAATTTCAAAAAATTCATCATAAGATACTGGAAAACTTACACGATCATTTGAAGGGTAATCCATTTGATTTGCTGCTTGAATTAATACATAAAACAAAGGAACTTTCTTCAAGTCACTATCTGTAAAATTCAAAAATGTAATATCTTGGTTGTAAGGACTGTCTAAAAATTCATCAAACAGATTTTGAGGATATTTATCAAATCCAATATGTGCACACATAGGTATTTGCCCTTCCAGTTCAGAAGGATTACATGATGAGTATTTTTTATCATATGCTCTTGTGTATGGTGTAATTTCTTCCCATTCAGGTTGTATGATAATGTCTTCACATGATGAATTTAATAATTCAATTATTTCAAGTGTTTCTGTATTTTGTGGAATTTGAATAATAGAATATTTTTCAAAATCAATAAAGTGTTTAGTATTTAATTTAAAGAATCCACCACTATCATTGTCTACACAATAAGGAATAGAATCATAGATTCTTTGTGAGAGTTCATCAGGTATGGGTAAATCAAAAATTAAATCATTTTCATTAAAATTTCCATCGACAAACTCATCAAGCCATCGTCCAAATTCCAAACAATCTTTATCATTTAGAGTCTTTTCAATATCATACAATCTTTCTTTTGGAGTTAGAATTGCCCATCCACGCTCAAGTAATTTTTCCTTGGTTTCAGAAGTAACACATGCAGGAGAATCATTTGTAGCTTTGAGTAGCAAAACTTGGTTATTATGACAAAAAAAGCCCTCAATATCATACCCCCACGCCACAATTTGTTGTTTTAGAGAATATTCAGAGGTGTCAGCTACAAAAGAATAGGAGGATTGAATCATTAGGGGTAATATCAAAATTGCAAATATAATCAATAGTATATTTTTCATAATTTCTTACTAATTGGGTTGTTTATTAATTTTGAACTTTAGTGTATTAATTAAAACGCATATGGATCTGATTTAATTATAAACAATATTGCAAAAAGTATGGGTGGCCAAAAAACCAAATACCGCAAACGTGTTTTATTAATTAAATATAATCCACTTCCTACAATACCAATAACAGCAGATACAAAAATAACTTCATCAGGAAGTCTTTGATTTAATACAAATATTGAATCAGATGTTAATAATAACAAAGCAAACATTAGAAAATTTGTACCAATAATAATTAAAATTCGTTTTATAAAACTAATTTTATCAAAAACTAACACGTTATTTCATATACTTTGGAATAATTAATCACTCAAGCTAAAATCAATTTCTGTAAAATATATAAATTCTGCCGTGTCTTTTGGTTTCTCTAATATACACAAAGCAGATTCAATTGTGCTATTAGTAGCATTTGTTGGAAGATTCACCAGAGTTGGAGATAATGATAAAAATTCAACATGATAATTTCCCTCACTATTTGGAAGAATTCCAACTTCTTTTTGTTTCATGTAAACAGTATCAACTCCAGGTAGTATTGGTATGGTTGGAGAGAGTCCACTTAACATCTCAACTCGCTTATCATCGCAGATTGCAAGATATGTCATTCCAATTGCCGCAATTGCAAAATTGTCACTATCAATTACAGAATTATCCCACACATCATTACCATATTGATCAATAAAGGTCCAACGATCATCCCTAGCATAATCTCTAGGCAATGAATCCCACTGAACTCCTCGAGTATCCCCATCTTTTATTATTGAGAGACGATCCCACACTGTCTCTCCATTAACATTAGTATCTACATCAATTATTGCAACAGGTAATAAATTGCGTCTATCAATTGGGTCCTCTATTGTTAGTATTGTACCATAATCTAATGGTGATGATTTTGCAATTTGTTGTTTTTCTGAATTTAGGAATTTTTCTTCAAACAAATCCCACTTGTAATCCAAAGTTGCTTTGTGAATTAGATTAATATTTTGTATATCTAAACTAATAGTGTATTTGTAAATTCCATTTTCAGAAATCGGTGCATCAGGGTAAAGTTGTTTATCTGAATCAAATGTTCCAGCAATAAATACATGAGGAGGAAGCATATCACGCTGACCAGTATAATGAAGATCAAGGTTTTCTATACTAGCCCCCCCAACTTTTGATATTACTGAATCTATGAATTGTTCACTAGTCATAAATGCAAATTTTGTAAAAGAATTCTCATCTAGATAACCTCGTTTTATCAGTGGCATCATATGTTCGTATGAAATACAAATTGGTTTTTCATCTGATTTTTTTAACATTAGAATATGTCTATCAGAGATTCCAGTAGAGCATTGTATGTTATTTTTTAGTACTCCATTTGCAAGCTGTTTTAATGGTGCAATTACTTTAGGAACCATTCCAAGACATTGTTCATCTGATTTAGGACTAGCCAAAGTTACCAAATCATGAAAACTTTTCCCGTCATCTGAACTATACTGGTATAATAGGCAATTTGATTGAAAATCAGTATCAGTAACAATGTGAATAAACCCATTATCTACATCAATGGTTGGATAGCCAGGTTCTACCTGATAGTCTTTTAAAATATCAACTATTTCTGAATAATGTCCAGCCTCATCTTTTACATTGAAATACATTGCAGAATTTTCATAAGGGTAATTTTTGAGTGATTGTGCAAAAAAGTATTGTTTGTTATCATCAACTACTGTTATCACCCTACGAAATTGACTAAGATAATCACTAGCTGGAATATCATCCATTTTGAAATCTTTTCCCTTATTTTCACTAACACCAACAAAAGTGGTAATTATCTGATTTTCACCATCCCAGTAATCAGATTCCCATAATACATTCAATGTTTCATTGATTACAAAAATTCCTAATCCCTCAGGATGATAAGTGTCAATAGAATCAGGATCAGAGGGCAAATATTTTGATTTCTCAAATGTTATACCTCCATCATGACTTACAGTAAAACTAGAAAACCACCTAGTATCATGTGGTCTATCTAGCCAAGTAACATAGACATCGTCTCCAGATACTGCAATTTTCTGATTAGTAACTGAGGTTTCTGCATTATTTACACTGACTTTTTCTGTAAGAGTGCCATCAGACAAAATCTTAAACAAATAAAGATGTCCTTTTTCATCAAATCTTTTTTCATCATCCAAAAGAAGATAGATTACATCATTACTGGTAGTTGTTATGATGGGCTGTCTTGTTTTACCTTGATTGAAAATTTTTGTAGGTTCTGAAAATGTTTTGCCAAAATTATCACTAACAGAATAAAATACATAGCTGATATTTTCTCCTCGGGTCCATTGTGTACCAAAAATATATAATTTTTCATTTAAAATTTCAATGTTTGTTACATCATAACGAATAGTATCTGAAGTTAAAAGTAATTTTGGTTCGGAGAATGTTTTACCATTATCATTACTAAGTATCACGTAGAATGTAGAGGGACTTTCTCTGTTTTTTGTATATTGTTCATAAACTACAAAGATATTTTGTTGACTAGAGAGAATTTTATGATTGGCAATATTTGTACCATGTACAATTGTTTTGGGTTCAATTGTTGTTTTACCGTCAATTAATTGTGTAAATGTAATTGCTGAATCTATATTTTGATTACGAGATTGCCAAATTATGTTAGATTTATCATCTTGAATTGAAATTAATGGGTCATTATAGTAAATCACATGCTCCTCCACATGAGAGCCAAATGCAAATTCCATAAATCCAATTATTCCAAGATTTTTTGAATCTCCATCAGTAGGAACAAGAAGTAATGCAAATACAAGAACTATGGTAGCAGACACAATACCCATCTTTCCAAAAGTTTTGAGATTCACAGTTTATTTTAGAAAAATTTATCATAGTTAAATGATTCTATTAACTTAATATATTTCCAATAATTATTAAAATACTATGAAAACTAGACTATTAATAATATTCGTAATTGGTATACTTGGTGTTTCAGTGAATGTATATGCATCTGAACCAGTACCTGAACCAGTACCTGAACCAGTACCTGAACCAAGTATTCAAGATAATATTGATATGAACCAACTATGTGGTGTAGGTACAATATATTATAATGACACATCGTCAATACATCCAAATGGAATTTGTATGTTAGATCCTAAGTTTCAGGATTCTGCTATAAAATTAGATCCCGACAGTAGGTGGGGAATCCCATACATGGATTCAGATAAACAATGGGCAGATACCGATACAGTTCCCTCTATTCAAGTAAAGACAATAGGGGACGAGGGTTTACCATTACCGTTTCTAGGTGGATTGATTTTGGTATCTGGAATAATTGGATTGGCTGCATACTTTACAAAAAGAAGAGAAGAGAATTGAAAACTAGATTTTTGATTATTATTGGAATTTTAATTACATTCACAATTACTTTTTTTATTTTAGGTCCATCGCAAGGCCATATTGCTGAATATTTTTTAACTGAAGAACAATTCCAAGATCTGGTTTTAGGTGATAATCCACATGTAAGCGATTCTAGAAATACTGGAAATCCAAATGAGTGTTGGTATCAAGATGAGAATGGTGAGATGGCTCCCTGTTTGGTACCTGCTGGTGCACTTGATTTAGATCCTGACTTGTCACCGACTTATGCTTTAGATTTTATGGGCGGTTTCTTTTATCTTACAATTTTACCACTTGCAGTTATCGGTTCAATAATTGCAGGGTTATTTCTAGTCCCATATTTTATTCTAAAAAGAAAAAAGATTCCTTCAAGACCTTACATGTCTTTGATACTATCAGGTCTATTGTTGTATTATGGAATTACTAATTTAATCTCATCTGTAAATCATTTGTCACGAATGTTATTTCTAATAGAAAAAGGTGAATCATATTTAATTGAACAAGTATTTTTATCATTTTTGGTACCAATCATCGTGTTAGGCATTGCAGGAATTCTTTTGTACAGATCATCAGTAATTAGGAAAATTGATTACAAAATGAAAATTAGACTTTTAATACTAATTGGAATTTTATCATATTTGGTTTTATTTGTAATAATAGGAATTTATTCTAATTATATTTTAGAATCTACACCTGATGGAATTGGTGCATGGACTGGAACTGCAGAAGGAATGGAAAGACAAGTTCATTTCGATTGGAGAACTGTGGGAATTATTTGGATTGTTATTTTAACAATCCCAGGAGTAATCATAGCTTACAAATTTTATGAGAGAATTAAAAAATGAATCAAGAAACTAATATCAAAATTATCAAAGTTGCAATTTTATCTAGCCCTATATTTGTAATATGGGCAAGTGATTTTCTATTACATTTTCCATTATCAATTTTATTGAGTACATTGTCAACATATGCCGAAAGTGCCATGTGGTTTCCATCAATTAGTTTCGCATTATTTCCTCTCAAAATAGCCATTTCAGCTATTGCAGTTTACTATACCATGAAAAAATGGAATCAATACTTTCCTCCAGTAAAATGAAAACAAGACTATTGGTAATTATTGGAATGGTTGTGATTCCTTTAGTTGTTTCACAAGGTTTTGCAATGTGTGTTGTAAATGATGATTGGTCTGAAGCCCCTTGTTTTGATACGGGACCCATAACTAAATCTGAATTCAAAGATGCATGGATGCCATACCATGATTACAAAGGTGCAGAGTGGATGGGGTTTAAAAAAACTGAGATGTTTCAGGCGTTAGATGATGGAGTTTTGAATGAATGGACAAAAAGCGTAGAAAATTCTAATGTTTACCAATATTACATTTCTACTGATGAAATTCAAAAACAATTTGATTATGATACTGTATTTAGAGAAGAGACTTTTGTATATTTTCTGGAAATTTTAATATTGTCTAGTCCAATAATTGTAATTGGTTCAATCATAGTTTTTGTGATTAGGAGAAAAAGAAAATGAAGAGTAGATTATAATGTCATGTTTTTTGCCTTGAAAAATTGAATATTATCGAAGTATATCGCCATTGATATTTACTCTGAATTCATCAATTTCAAAGGGTAAGGATTCAATTATTTTTGTTAATTCAGAAGAATCTAATAATTTTGAAGTTATAGTAAGATCATTACTTCTATATTTTATCATAAAACCTTTTTCAAGAGTTTTAAAATCACATTCATCATATGGTTCATCTACATGTCTATAATATGTAATTAAATCAGGATAGCCTAAATAAAAAATTTCTAATTCAAACCCATCTGGAATGTAATTAGGAGGTTTTACAAATTCCAAAGTATCATATCTTTGTGCTATTTCCCACGAATTTAAATTTGAAACTGGAGTTGGGTGCTCTAAATTATAATGAACTGTTTTACCATCACACAAAAGTATTTGATTAGGGTCATATTTGGGTATTTTTTCACCAATGTTTTGCATGAATACCAGAATTGATAATACAGCAATAGTGAGAATTACTCCTATTAAAATTAATTTATTAATCATAATAAAAAAAGAATTATACTGTTGCTACTGATTTTTCATATTTAAAAAAACTACCAACGCACATTATTACTGAAAGAATTGTAAATATTCCCATTAGAACATAAAGTATTTCATATCTTCCATCTATGATTTCATCAAATGTGTTCATATACATTCCCACTATACCAAAGAATCCCACAACTCCTAACATTCCTATAGATATACCAAAAAGACTAGTATTTTGAATCTTCACTATTAATTCTTAAAGTATGATTCTTTAAAGTGTTACTGGTTTTTATTTCAATCACTCCGCCCTCTCTTGTAAACTTCATACTTCCAAACGGAAAAGTATTCGTATCAATATCCTCCACATCTCCTCGATATTGTGCAATTGTTTGCATGTCATTATATGCATCGACTAGTTCTTCGCCTCTATTCCTATCATGCATAAAGTGAGGATCAGCTATTAAGAGGGTCTTTTCAGTATTTATCGAAGTAAAAAAGATATCAGCATAATCAGCTAGAACATTCTCATTTTGATACACATCTGAGAATATCCAGGTATAGACGGGACCTGCCAATAGAGTGGTATCTGAATCATCAAAGTTAAGTAAAGTGAATTCTATTACTGAAAACTGCTCAGATGTCATATCGGTGTTAATAATTAATGAAGTGCTAATAATTCCAAAGATTACAAAAAAGATTACAATTACAAGATATGCATAATTTTGTACTTTGATATTTTTAATTCTCTCCAAATTATTTTGTATCATATATGCAATACTAATACACATGATTGGAAATATCAAAAGATAATGAAAATATTGGAAATATCCTACCATATTTACAAATAATAAAAATGGTGCAAACCAAAAAATCATAAAGTAATTTCTTTTGTAAATTGCATAACCAAATGATGCAAACGCCAATGTCATTATTACAGGATCAAGGTTAAACAAATATCCAGTGACAGGCCAGAAACCTCCAGTATTTCTTCCTGCTTGCCAGAATACATCTCTAAACCACAAATCTAATTGGCCAAAATACATACTTGTTGCAGGCCATATCAAAGGAACCAAGAAAACAGGAGGAATCCATTTTGCCAAATCTTTAAGACTTTTTGAATTTGTAAAAATTATAAATCCTACAATGGGAATCATAGTCACTACTGTAATTTTTGTAAATATTGCAAGCCCCAATAATATAGAAGAACCCAAAATCAACATGTTTTTGTTTTTAGAGTCTTTAGAGTACAAAGCTAATAATATCGATGATAACAAAAACGGCAACAATATTGTATCAAGTAAAATTCTTCTTAACATCCAAGTGATTGGCATCACGCCAAATAATACAGATGCAAGTATTGCAGTTTTTTTACCGAATCTTTTTTTGGTAATTTGATAAACCAGAAATGTGTCAATTACAGCCAAAACCCCCATTAACAATCTAGGAATCAAATAGGATAATTCCAAGGATTGCTCTACTGTTTGAGGAAATCCTGTAATCTTTAGAAATCCTGCAAGTACTAATTGACCAAAGTACGGATGATCATAAAAGTATCCTTCTTGAGGATTTCCAGTTTCCAATACATTCATTGCTCTTCTCATATAGATTCCCTCATCAAAGAAAATGTCAGGAAAACCTACTGGATTCCACAAGTGAATGTATGCTGATAATATCAAAATGATAATTAATAGAGTGTAATGTTTTTTTGAGTTATTTTGTAATATTTGCATATTATTTGATCTCAAAAATAAGAATAATTCCAATAATTATTAAAAATCTAGTTTTCATTTTTCCTCAGGGTTTTTTTCTTTTCATAATAATGAATAAGCACCAACAGAATCGTACCCGTCACAAAAAGTGGGCTGGCCATAATTAGAAATATTACAAAAAATGTAAACTCTCCTGTTTCAATCTGACAAGGCTGCATAATTCCATCTCCATTATCATACCAACACTCATTTGGATTACCTGTATAGTTCGGTACTTCGTGATTCATGTCTGGTAATAATACAAGATATGAAATTATCATTAACGGAAGTAAAAAGAAAATTCCAATAATTATCAATAATCTAGTTTTCATTTTTGTCTTCTTTTGATATAATAAATTACAACAATAGTAATTAGACTTGGAACTCCAAACACAAGTAACATTATTGCAGGATATGTAAGTAATATTCTCAAGTAAGTGTATGGTGAATCAGTTATTATGTGACAATTCTCTTTTAAGTATTCATATCCAGGAGGACAAGTGTGCTCCTCGTATATGTTAGGAGAACGAGATTCATTAATTATTCTTGAAAAAGATCTATTTTCTTCATGGTCAGCATATACTGCATCTTCAACTAAAAGTCTAGCCCCACTTGATTCATGTTTAGTTGTAAAGAAAGCCGTACCCTCAAAAATTCCAGTGTTTTCCCCAGTCTCAGTTATTGATAAATCAATGCCCGTATGATCAGTATCTGAATATACATGAATATCAAAAGAATCTATAGATTGTTTATTTAGATTCATATCTTTATCAATTACTTGAACTACTCCCACATCCTCTGACTCATAGAGTTCTTTATCCCACGTTACTTTAATTCCGTCATCAATTGGTGCAAGCCATTTAGTACAAAGTAAGGGATTGTAATGATGCTCCCAACTAGATATCATACTGGCATCTCTCCATTGTGCCATTCTGTATTGTTTCATATCATCTATAACAAATTCTGTACAAAGTATTGCAGGCAATTGTATTGGTGTTTTGTAACTATCCCATTGTCTATCAGGTATTTGCAATTCACCATGTTGGGACTCCATATGTTTATGGAAATCTTCCATGAGAGATTTTTGAGTCATTGGTTCTGCACTTCCCATAAATACGTCAAAGCATGGTCCATTAAAGCCAAATACTGATCCAGCACACGCTGCATAAGCATTAGTAATAACGAATCCACCTGAAAATATAATTCCAATAATTAACAAAAGTTTAGTTTTCATAATAGATTCTAATATCGTATGAATTTAATAACCTTTTTAACTTTTTTCCCTTTATCGTATTGGTTCAGGTTCAGGCGCGAATCCTTGTGTAAGAACCGCTGAAGGGTTTAGAATTTTCAATTGCTCTTCTGTTGGATCATCCAAACAATCTGTAATTTTTATAAAGTCCATTACAAACTGATCCCGTGCATGTCCCTCAAGATACATTGAACTCATTGCAAGTGCAGAAGCTCGTGATGGTGCAGAATTAGGTGGGGGGGTTGGTGAATCTCCATCACTAAAATGACTTCTTATTGATTCCTCACGTAACATCTCATACTGTCTACTGTATTGACAATGAATATTTTCACGTAATCTATCATCATCCTGATCATAACGAATTTGTAATTCCATTCTGTTTCCAGTCTGATTATTAATTGAATAAAGTTCTAGTCTCCCTGAGCCATCCCGTCTAATGTCAAATTCTTCATAAAAGTATGGAGCTTTTTCAATAAATGCTTCAGCTGTTCCAGTACTTGCTAATTTGTCATACATTTTATCAGGATCAACGAAAATTCGCCCATATTGATATTTTAATTCTTGAGATTCGTGAAGTGTGAAAAACGACATTGAAATAACTAGAGCAACAATTCCAACCCAAATACCAATTTTAGCATGAGTTTCTAGCTTCAATAATTTTCTTAAAGTTTACTTTAATATAAATTAGAAATAATTTTAGTTTAAAAAAAAGGTTGAACCATCATATGAGAAACATGGAAAGAATGTCGGTGTTTTACCATTTTACTTTTAATATCGCCTTTCTTACTAATATCTATTAATTATCTAAAAATCAGTTATTGTAATTTTCTTTTCAAATATCTTCTTATGTGCAAATTCCACAATTATTGTATAATCATTAGGAATATCTGTAAAGTTTTGAGGGAATCTATTAGAAGGGTTAATCGCAAATTCTGTATGATAAAATAATCTTGGAGATATTGCACCATCTGATGCATATCCCCAATTAGCAATTACTTCACCTGTCTCTAAAATATGCGATTTAACTATCCAAGAAGAACAATCTTCACATCCATCTATGATAACTGAAAAATATAGTTTATCCCCTTTTGAATAACTATTCTCTAAATTGATTATCTGTATATTGGGAGGAAATGGGAAATTGATTAAGACAAGAATTCCAATAAAAATTCCAATAGAAATTAAAGCTATTTGTTTTTTATTCATATTTCAATCAAAAATAAAAAAGACACATTATTGATTTCTTGCTTTAATTATAACATAAATTCCTATTCCAATTAATGCAAATGCGGGAGCGTGAAATTTTATGAATCCTTCTAGTCCCAAAAACAATAATAAAAGAACAGAATATCCTTCTAAAGAAATAGGCATTCTAGCCACATGTGTATACATTAAAAAAAATGGAATGAAAAATGGTGAACTGCCAATGATAAGAGTAATTCCTAGCAAATAATATTGTAGTTTTTTTGATATCATAATAAAAAAAAGAAAAGAAGAGTATGTATATCTATTGTACTTCAATCAGAGCTGCGTAACCGCTGTTGTTGATACCTTGATAATCCCCTGAATTTCCAATGTTGATAGAGCTAACTACACCAATTCCAGATGTATTTGCTAAATCTCCACCAAGATGATTTTCAGCGATTTCCCAGGAGTTTGAAACTAATGTATGTCCTAGTCCATTATGTGTTTCTTTATGGACTGCACCAATAGACCATGTTCCAAATCCACCACTATGAGTATCTGCACCACCATCAAACAATCTGAGATGATATCTGACTGTATTGTAGTCACCTTCTTCATATCCATACCCAAATGCCCAATATGTTGAACCGCCATGAGCAGTTTCATCAATAAAGGTCCATTGTGAACCACCACTGCCTAGATTCCAATCGTGATAATCATCACTTAGAATTATGGAATCAACAGTTGTCCAATCCGCATTATTGTAAAATACGATATTGATTGGATCTTTTTGTGTACCCCATGTTGAAGGCCAATCTCTAGTTACATCTTCAAAAGTTATGGAATGTGAGCCAATTTTAGTAGTTTCAATTTCATAAACTTCTGGAGTATTAGCTAATTTTTCAGAAAAATCAGCGATTGTTTTGTCTTGGATTGACTTTGCTTCAGCCACACCTACTTTTGTAGGTAGAGAATCAAAGTAACTTTTGTTCATTGTTTTGTATTCTTCAAGGGTTGGAAAATCAGTCTGTTTAACAGTGTGTTTAAATTTTGTGATTTTTACACCATCAACATATTCTTCACTGATTATTTCTTTAGAAAGTACTTCAACTTCATAGTTGAATTTCTTTTTTGCTTTCTCATTTGCTTTCTCATTAGGAGCTGCTTCTGCCATCATCATTCCTGAGAATGGTAGAATCATTGCAGCAATGAGTCCAGCAAACAAAATTGTCTTTGTTGTGTTTTTCATGTTATTATCAATCCGAATTGGCAGCATCGCTATAAGCGTTTCCAAAATTGGTAATGTGAAGGTTTGATCGAGGTTGAATTAGTTAGATGAGAAACATGGAAAGATTGTCTCTGTTTTCGCCTAACTTTGAATATAACCACGTTCAATTAATTTAGGAACTGAATCTACAAAAAGACAAACAGTAGCATTATTAGATACTTTTTGAACTTTAACTAAATCACCATTACACAATATATCTTCAAATGCATATCCCATCTGAGATAATTTTAATGGTGGTCTTATGAAATTTGGTTGATAATCTAAAACTCTTCTATCTGCATCTTCACCAACAGGTCCTTTTATCATATTATTTTCAACAAATTTGCAATGATGGTTATCCATGTAATGTGTAGAATTTCGAAATACAAAAGCATGAAAACTATCACCTACATGATTACAACTATCTAAAGTAGATTCATATCCTTTTTTATCTTCAATTTGTTGTTTACTTAATGCATAAGCTTGATCAACTCTATCATTCAAATCAATGTCACGTTCAGATATTCTTGTATCTTTTAGCACAATTTTACAATCATTATTGTCCATGTAATGTGTAGAATTCCACCATTCCATCCCATATGCAAATCCATCTCCATTTCTTTTACAATCTTCTTTAACTTGATCTAAAGTATGATCTGATTCTTCTACACCATAAGAAATTGGAATTAGTAATGTAATTAATGCAATTGAAAATAATATCAAACATTTCATAATATAAAAAAAGAAAAGATAGGTTATTATGTTTACGTATAAGTAAACGTCAAACCTGTAAATGCACTTGTGATTCTGTAATATGGAATGTAATACCCATTACCATCTGCATTTGCACTTACAATTCCTGAAGCACTTGCTAAATCACCAGCTATATGATTCTCAGAAGTTTCCCAAATGTTTTCAGCATAAGTCATGCAATATTTTTTTCTTCAAAAAACACATTTGTTATCTATAAATTTTATTTCTAATTTTTTATCACCATAAAATGCTTTACAATCATCTATACTTTCAGGGATTTTACATTCTCTATCAACTACAATATGATCTGGTCCCAAATCCCAACAAGGATTACAATATTCCAGACATAATCGATTTACATTTTGATCTTGAAATGATTGAGCTATGAACACTGGAATGCCAATTAATCCTAAAGGACTAAGTCCAGAGTTCAAAAGTGCACCACCAATCATCCAAAAGCCCATAAACGTTATAGCTATGAGACTTAGAATAATATATTTTGATTTCATAATATAAAAAAAGGGTTAAAAACCCCACCATAAAATAAATACAATAAATGCAATTATTCCTATGATTATCAATAGGCTAGTTTTCATTTTCTTTTTCTCCAAACATAAATTACAACAATTGGAATTCCTATAATTAGACCAAGGGTTCCAAATACAACTAGTAATGCAATAGGTGAAGAGAATAATTTTTTCCAAGGATCATATTGTGGTAGACAACCATAGAAATTTCCATACGCATCACGTTCACATTCTCCAGGATATAATTGCCAATCAGGTTCTTTAACGCATTGTGGAATTCCCATCATATCTGGATGTCGTATTCCTGTTTCACAATATTCTCGTATCATCTGTAGTTGTTCATCTGATATGGTTGGTTCTTCAGGTTCAGGATCAATTTCCAAATAAGGTTCAGAATAATCTGAATCATCAAACGTTACATTTCTGATACTCATTTCAGGAATATCTATTGTAAATTCTCTCTCAGATAGAAATGCTGCAATAAGCATTGTTTCATCATCTATCTCAGCCATTCTTTCAATTGTTGTCATATTAGTTGAATCAGTGTACAGTGATTCTTTGAGTAATTGATATTCAAGGTACAATTCACCCCATTTTTTGTTTAATGATTCAGATTCTAAACGTGGAGCCTCAGGGGTTACACTAATTACAATTGCAGGACCTGCATGGATATCACTTTTTGCATTCCAGACTTTATTGTATTCTATTGATTCTGAAAAAGTCATTCCATCTCTAAGTACTTCTCCTTGCAGAAAATAATATTTGTAAACATTATGATGTGCTTGTGTTTCAGAAGTTAATTCAATCCAATCAGACAAGGTATCATTTTGTATGGCTAGATTCATTTCTTGTTTTTTTAATTCCATAAACTCTTTACCTTTAAAATCATAATATGGTGCCCAATCCAGTTTTTCTTGTTCAAGTCCAGGATAACAGTAAGGACACCCATAACATGGTTTATCTGACCAATCTGTACCAGGTACACACCATCCAAATACATCATTTTTCTCACCACCTAGTGATAACAATCCAAAGATGGAGATTCCAATAATTAACAAAAGTTTAGTTTTCATTTCTTCTAACAAATTGAAAATCCTATGCTATAATATTCTTCATCATAAACAAATCCCCTTACTAGCACCTCATCTAGATTAAATTGTTCAGTCTTTTTTTGATCATACCAGTCTCGATAATTATTCCAGTCAGGATTTTCTACGAGTCCTTTAGATGCACTAATCCCACCATTTAACGGAAATGGAATGTGATGAGTTGCTCTGATTAGTTCAGATAAAACTGGCATCTTTTTAAGATCATCATCATTAATACTTAGAAATTTAATTTCATATGTTTTTCCTGATTTTGTTGTATACGTTGATGGGTATCTTTGATTTAATTCATCTAGAGAAAGACGGTCAATGCTTATTCCTGCACAAGTATCAACAGGATTGAGTCTGATGTGTCCGTCCTCAATACTTGCAATATCTAGAGGTACAGGTCTTGGTGTAGGATATACAGTACGATCTATACTAACTCCAGAATTATTTCGTTTTTCTATTTCACAACTATAATTAGTAATTTTATGAGTATCATTGAGCCATAATGTTTTTTTCTCTAAAGGAATTCCATATTTGCCACTACAAGATTCTAAAATTCTTTCAAATGAATCATCTAAAATAACATGTTCTGGTTGACGTGATACGTTGATGTTTAATGGTTCTTTATTTACGGGAGTCCAATCTTCTTGCACTGCTTTGTCCCATTCTAGTTTGTTTTGAGAAATATCAGTTACTACAATTACTCCAAAAATAAGAATAATTCCAATAATTATCAAAAATTTAGTTTTCATCTTCTAATCTTGTAAATTATTGTAATTGGAGCTAGCATTTCATGTTTGGATAATTATACAAAATTCAGAATCTTTAAAGGATGATGAATCAGGCTGCCTTACTGCGATTTGACCATCCGATCTCAGTACGCAATCACCTCTATCTGAAAAATCCACACTAGTGGCAGCAAATATACCAACCCCAAAAACAATTAAAAATGCCATAAAGTATAGGTGATAGTTATTCATAATTTAATCAGTTCCTATTATTATTTAAAGATGATTGAACCATTCAGATATGAAACATGGAGAAGGGTTGGGTATGTTTTTGCCTAAATAATTCTTTTTTAAATGGTATAATGAAAACAGGAATCAATATTGCAATAATTAAACTTATTAAAATTAAAATAAAATGATTCCAAAGCCAAGTTATTGATAAAAATTCAACATCATCAGATTCTATATTTTTTTCTTCTTCTTCAGTATTGAAAGAATTAGATATGTACAATTCTTGGCCATCTGTTATTAATCTAACACCAATTGGATCAGCATGACCAAAGGCCAACGGCATACCTCCTATTACAAATAATACAATAATAAAACTAATTTTATTCATAATATTAGTATGAACTTTATCTTTATAATAATTTAAAAAAAAGGTTAAGGATTCCAAGAATGAGGTTTGATCGGAATTGAACCATTTTAGGTGAGAAACATGGAAGGGTTGTCTGTGTTTTAGGATTCAATTCTCTGAATTCAAATCTATGGGTATTTACGATATAAAAAAAGAAAAGATTTGCATTTTAGGCATTCTGCTTTTTGAATGTCTTCATATGTGACATTTTTACCATCAAAAAATATCAAAAGATGTGGAATATTTTTGCAATTAAACACTCTATGTATTTCAGGTTTGTGAGTAAATTTGTTTAAATTTTGGTATTTTGTTTCATAGTCTTTATAAATTTGATCAAAATCTTTCTTTACATAACCAGCATAATCACCACATGTTATAACATCGGGTGTATTTGGAGGAGTTTCCAATAATTTATCATTCTTAAAATCATTTTTACTATATATTCTAATTAATTTTTTAAAGAGTGCCCAATGAATTCTGAATTTGCTTAATTTAATTTCAAAATTATACTTAATTTGATCTGATGTACGTAATGACCATATAAGATCATCTAATTCATCTTTAAACTCTCCTCGTCCTTCCATAATTCGTCGTATGTGATATGTTGTTTTTCTGGCATGTTTGAGGTATTCCCTATATTCAGATGCAAATTTTTTATCGCCTAAATTGATTCTAATTTGTGCAATCATTTTCCCAGCATTCAATCTAGATTCATCAATAGTCTCTCGAAATGTGTTATATCTTTCATAAATGAATTTCAATCTAGTTTTTTTAAAATAAAACTCATCAAATTCATGCGGATTATTATTAGATTTTTTTGGTTGAATAGATTGTAATTCATCTTCTAAAAATTTATCAACTTTAAAATTAGAAGCTCGATTAGTTCTATAATCTACATCAACGATAAATTCATCAATAAATTTATCTAATTTTTTTATTATTCCAATATTTTGTAAAAGTTCTCTAACAAATGCATATTGTGTATAATATGCCAACACGAATGAGTCATTAAACATTGTTGTCAAATTTGAACGTATTTTTTGTTCTGCAATACTAAATCTCCAAAAAATAGTTACCATAGTTCCAATTGATAGAAAAATGATAAAAACTATAGATAATTCAGAATCACCTAATAATCCAATGATTCCGCCCATGGTGAATTAATCTAAAAGGACTATTTAGCATTTAAGTTCAATGATTGTTGAATGTAATGAGAGAGAAACATGGAAGGGTTGTCTGTGTTTAGTGTATGACATGGTATTTGATGAATACTGAATGTAGATTTTTAGCTAGAAACAATAATAGGCATGTTACTTAATAAGAAATAACATGATAGAATTAGACGATCCAGTTTTTCTTGTAACTGTGAGTCTTGCCATTATTGCATTATTAAGCTTAATTACCACTTTCTATTTTTTTCGTAAATCCAATAAAAAAACATCTGATTTTTTTGAAAAAGATATTTTGTTTAGACAAATTGAATTTATAGATCGTTACAATGAGCGTATTTATTCTTCTCCTCACGGTAAAGAAATTATTGAATGTATTAAAAATGAAACCAGACCCATTTTACAAAATAATGGCGGTAAAGTATCTGAACGCGAACTAGAAAATTTTTTAAATGATTTACTTAGTTTGAACAACGTTCAATCTTTGAAATTAGTCGATAGTGATTTAATTTATAGTTCTTTTAGTTGGGTTTTAGGATTAGTAAAAAACTCTTTAGAAATAAAGGAATATGTCAAAAAAGTTCAAGAATTACAAGGTAAAAAATATTATCAAACATTAATTGAATAAAATTTAACATGTACAACCAGCAATATGTATGAGTCAAAGTGCCCAATCATGTTAGATAACTTTCCATGTTTTAATGGAACATTTCCATATTATACACTAGATAGGTTCAATAATTATTAAATGTGGTTTTAAATAGATATTAAATATTAATTGTACATTGAAAGTTAATACATTACTTGAAAAACTGAAAATTTATTCGGATTTACCAGCAGAAGATACCATAATGTTTGGTTTTCATGATTTTGCAGATCATATTTCTGATGTAATATTGTCTCAGAAGATAGAAGGAGTGATTGCATTGGATGCAGATTGGGGAATGGGAAAAACGACTTTACTAAAAATGATTGAAAAAAAGATGAAAGAAGAAAACATAAAAACTGTTATTTTTAATTCTTGGCATAATGAAAAAATAGATATATTTTCAGCATTTCTTAATGAGATTGAAAGAGTTGTTTCAACAGATAAAATAAAAAAGCAAGTTGGAAAATCTTTATTGAGTTTAGGATTAGATATCTTTCTCAGAAAATTTGCAGATATGACAACAGCTGAAGCAACTGAGCATTTTAAAAAATTACAAACACATAGTATTGATTTAACAGATATTTTAAAAGATTTGATTGGAGATGATAAATTAGTGATATTTATTGATGATCTTGATCGATGTTCAACTGATAATATTTTAGAAATGTTGGAAAAAGTTAAACAATTTTTTGTTATTCCAAACATTATTGTCGTTATGGCAATAAATCTTGGAAAAATTGAAAAGGCATGGGCATTAAGACATAGTGGTCAAATAGGAATTAATGAAGGAAGAGAACATGTAGAGAAAATTTTTAATTTAAAATTTAATATAAACCGAAAGAAAAAAAATGATGTAAGAGAATTTTTAAGAGATTTAACATCTTTTGATGGACAATTCTTAGACAATATTCTAATCTTCTTCCCACATAATCCAAGAACTATTAAACGAATTTTGAGTCATCTTTATTTTGTTTTACATTATTTTTATCAAGATCTTGATGCTGATGATGGCCTTTCTCCTTCAGAATTTAGAGAAATTCTGGGTTGGATCTCTTTATGTTTAAATCATCCCCATATTGCAAAAAAGGTTCAGTATGAGCCCGGTTATTTAACACGAGCATCTATTATTTGTAATAAAATCAAATACTATGACATATTTAAGAAATTTCTTAAGGGATATAACAACATAAATGAGTTTAAAACGAAACCTACATCAGGAGAAATGGAATATAGGATAGGAAATGAAAAAGTTAGAATTGCTCGAGAATGTATATCTCCAAAACTTTTCGAGTTATTAAGTTCTATTAATGATGATGTAGCTTCATTCAGTATTTTTAAAGGCATGAGTATAGAATTTAAAAATATAATTAATAAGGATAGCTTTGCGAGGATGGATAATGAATTTACTAACAGAATAGACATGATGATAAAAAAATGCGGTTTAATGGGTGCCTACTAATTAAAATATATTAGATTTAACAAATTATGAATGATAATCAAATCTGTTACGTTAAAAAATAAGCAATCTTTAAGTAATATTTCATGAACTTATGATTAACAATTATGCCATAGCATCATAAAAGATTCTGCTCTTCCATAAATTTCAGAACCTTTTGCACCTTCTCATCATCAGGCACTATCTTAGTCTCCTCTTTTTTGTCCTTTGCAATGTTACTCAGTTGCTTCTGCATCCTCTCTATTTTATCCTCTAGTTGGTCGTTTTTCTTTTGCAATGCCTGCGGACTAACCTTGAGTACTTTGGTGTACATTGAGATGTGAGGTTCAAGTAATTTGAATTTCTTTATCTTTTTTTCTTTGGACCATCTCAGATAGTTTTTGGTATATCTAGAATGATCTCCATATGCATTGGCATAAGTCTCACTTACTGCCTCCTCTGCTGCAGTAAAAGTCATTGATTTGATAGAATGAATGTTCTTTTTTAGGTGGTTATTATGCTCGTATTTCTCCCCAAATCCAAGGTTTGTAACCAATCTGAGCCAGGTCTTCTCCTCATTATTTTTTGCAAGCTCGATATTCTCGTTATTAGCATATACCAAGTCATTGTCATTTAACCCCTCTAGTAGCTGTAATACCCCCTCTTCATCCTCCTCAATTACATATTTTGTATTAGAATGACTTTTGCCGTTTTTCTTTTTCATTATAGCTGCTGGGAAAAATACCTCAATTGGTCTGACTGTGGTGTTAAAGTGTTTTTTTCTCAGCTGTAGTGTAGCACCAATTCTTGATTCAAATGACTTCATTGCTCTATAAAACATGTGTCGTCTAAAGTCGTGTTGACGATCACAGATTAACTTAAACTCTGATAGTAACATTGGTTCGGGTTCCTCTTTTTCAACTGGTGGGGGATATGACAAACTGTAATCTTTAATGTCTTCAGAATGAATTGGGATTCCTCCAACTTTTTTGAGGTATAGTCTTAGTTGTCCAATGTACCCCTTTATGGTATCAATGTCTTTTTTGTGGTAGGGAGTACGTTTTCCTGTTGCATTAAGTGGCATTGACAAATGAGGATGATCCTCATTCATCCAAAAGATTAACTTTTGCAAAAATATGAGTACAACGTCTAGCTGTTGTGTCTTTTTTACCTCAGCTGACATTTCTTTTACTACAAAACTAAACTCGTGTCCCAGTGCATCAGTGCAGAATAGTTTGGCATTTTGAATGGCAGATGTAGTCATTCTACCAGTTCCCCTGTTCTGTTTGGTTCTTTGAGCAAAGTATTCTTCTTCAGTTAGAGTACTACTAAGAAATGCTAACAATTAGTTGTCCTCCCGGGATATTATGCCAGTACCGTTACACTTGGAACAAGACCCCTTACTTGCAATGTACAAAAATCCCTTACCGTTACACTTTGAACATTTGGTATGTGAATTACTAACCGTCATCTAGTTTTGTTACTCCCATGAATTATTACCAATGTTTTAAGAAATCTTGTAATATTTAAGAAATGTTTTTTGTTGTAAAATGTAATTATATCATTTAAGGAAATTGGTTTGATGGTCATTGAATTCACGCATGAAACAGATACAGTGATTCCACATCTCTGCCATAAAATATGACAACCAAGTCCCTGTTTTATGCCTATAGGTTGAAAAACTGATGACTCTGAAATGAAATCACGATCAGGCATTTGGGGAATACATGAAGGGGTAAGAGTCATCATTGTATTTATGAAATTATGAATGATATTTAAGATTTGTTAAAGAATTTATCATAGAGTCTCATTTATGAGTATAATGAAGACAATACTTTTGGTAATTGTTGGACTAGTTGCCTTTTCAGTCTTTTCAATTATAATTCATCAAGATTTTGATTTTTCTAAAATTGATAAATCAGATTCGTATCAAACTTGTCAAAATGCGGTATTTAATTGGGTGGATTTAGGTCATAAGATTGATAAAGTTCCCAAAGAGGTAGCTCGTGAAATGAATATGAGTTCAATGTCAGAAGAGATACTACGTAGCATGCACATATTTTCACAAGATGTATTGATAACAGAGGGATTGTTAAAACAGAAAAATAACGCCACGCTTGCAGTATTAAATAACTGTGATGCGGAATCTTTCACATCTGCTAAAATTCATGCATTAGATTCTTTGGAAAAGAGAAAATGATACTGTCATCTCAGGGAGTTTATCTAGATCTGGCATAAAGTACAATTCCACCAATTACTGCTGCACTCATGAATATGATTCCAATAATTGTCCCCATTGTACTAAAAAGATCCATGTTCTAACTTGATGAATTGTTGATTTGATGTCTAATTAAGATTTGTTAAAGAATATGATAGTTTAATTTTCAATTACACAAAACGATATCATCATGTATTATTTTGGAATTCCCTATGTGGTTTTTAATAACAGATATCAACTCCCCATGTTGGATTTGATCGTCTTTCCATATTCCTGCAATTGAAACTACTGTTTCATCATCATATTGATATACGTTAATTTCTCTGCCTGGAATATCTACTTGTGATCCAAATCCTGAAATGGTTTTCTCTACAGACAAAATCAATTTTTCCTCATCAATTGTAGTTTTTTCTATATACCACTCTGTCCAACATGCCAAATCATTTTGTTTTGTTCCATCCCATTGATATTTTTCAATTTCTATTAAATCAGTATCAGTAATACCAATTTCTTCATGTTTTTGTGGAGGATTAGAATCCAAAACTATTACAAATCCAGTCATCCAAGGATTTGGTTCTCCATGATATGGAAAAATTCCTGATTCATTAAATGTATGTGAATATGTTTCTCCAGGATGTAGTACTCCTAATGTTCCCCATGCATTATCTGGACCACCATTACTAGTAATTCCATGTGCTGTATCATCTTCATTAATCCATGTTACAGTGTTGTTTACTCCAATTTGTACGGTAATCATTTCAGGCTCTAACATTTGATTGTCATCAATTACAGCCCCTTTTAGAATTTTAACATAAACTGTTTCAATATTCATAGATACATGTTGTATTTCAAGACAATCTTTTAATTTTTGTTCATACAAATAGTTAAACTCTGAATTTCTATCATAATCAACTGATAGAAACTCATCACATGGTATATTATCAATCCATTGTTTTACATCTTCATGTCTTACTGATTTATCATATAGAGTAGACCCAATGATAATTGTAGATATCATTACAACAATTACTGTTAGTATTATTATTTTTCTTTTCTTATTCATGATTTTTTCCACCAATAAATCATTCCAAGAATAAATGATATACTAATACCAATAATTAGAAATACCAAAATCAAAGTATCATAACTTTGTCCCACAGATGTAACAAGTGGACCGTGTAAAACATCACTATGGATAGGATTAGCACCACCTAGATCAATTCTTCTCCTTTCTATCTCTTCCAAGTCTTCAGAGGACATACCAAAATAATGATGTTCTGCTAGTTTGCAGTCTTTGTTATCCATATAGTGTGTTTTGTTTAGAAATATTATATCATATGCAAGTTTATTACTACTTTTACAATCTTCAATTGTATCCTCTATCATAGTAAAAGAATATTCAGCATCAGATCCAACATTTCTCATATATTGTGCATCAACTGAGACAATAAAAGAGGATCCTAAAACCAGAACTGCAATTAAAATAAATTTTATATTCATAATTATCTGTATGTACTCATTAAACCAGGTAGGGTTAGCAGAACAGTAATCGTTACGCCAATAATGATGGTTCCAATTATTGTACAGTATAATATTTTATGTAAAATATGCATAATTTCTCATTAATTTGATGTATAATTAAGATTTCTTAAAGAATATTTATTACTCTATGATAAAATGAAAGGGTGAAATGAAAATTAAACTATTAGTAATGCTTGTTTTTGTGTTAGGATTTGTAGGAACTGCTTATGCACTTCATGATGAATCTACCAAAAATATAATCCACCCCACAGTTATACCATCACCACTCTCAATGGCTCAAGAATTTGAACCTCCACTAAAACAAGTAAAATATACATATCCCACAAATATTGCTTGCAATGAAAATCTTGTCTTGAGTTTCAAATATGATCTAAAGCCAGTATGTATGGATATCTCAACTATAACAGACATTCAGAAACGAAATCCAGGATACTTTTCATTATTTGATATGAAAGAATATCAGATAATGGGGGCTTGGTTTAAAAAGATAGAACCCAAATACATTGAGGAACCTTTGGCATTTTATTCATTTGAAAAGTCACGTCCTGTTATTGGAACTGTTTTGTGGAGTGATGATAAAACAACACATGAAATAAGATATTTGATGATAAATGGAGCTGATTTGAATATAATGGCTGGAAATAATCTACAAGATCCAACTAACAGACATACTTGGGCAATTGACATCCAGTTTAAGGGAGACGAGAATACCATCTTGATTATGGAGCTGCCTGATGAACTTGAACTAAAAAATGGTGTAGGTATGCATATGGACCAATTTGATGACCAAAATATCATGTTTCCTTTTGTAGATTCTGAAAACAAAATAAACAGACAGATAATTATCTCAGATATTCCTAATGAAGAAGGGATGGTATTTGTGGAATTGGCATTCTTAAGAGACGAGGATTCATATGAGATCTCCAAAGTTTCACTTCCAGTTGGTGAAAAATTCATATCAGAAAATTCTATAAACTTGGGCAACATACCTAAAATTTCTTGTGAAATTAAGGATGGTCAATACAAAAATAACTTGTGCTTACTGGATTAAGACTAGTCCTCATTTACAGTAAAGATTTCTTAAAGAATTACATTTGATGTACATTAAATGTTGATGCCTCAAATGAATTCAGAAAGTTGTTACGGAGAATTAGTCCCTGAGTTGAGGCATCAAAAAATAATAGATTTTGTGTGTTTTAAATATAGATTCAACTGGTATCAAATCAAAGTAATTTCACGTTATGAAAAATAATTTTTCCCACAATAGGGACACGCAGACAAATTTTCAGGGAATCTCTTCTATTTTTTTACTAAAATTACTGCCTTTACCGTTTTAACACGTTTCATATTAGCAGCCTGTTCACTTGTCAGAGAAACAATAGTTGCTTTTCCAACGTCCCATTTTATTTTATATTTTTTTTCCATTTGAGTCATACTAGTATATTATACCACATGGATTCCAATAGAGTTCCATATCACATATTGGCAATAGGATATTTGTAAAAAACAGATCATATAATTCATTAAAAAATAAAATATCAGGCATATAATACAGATTAAAGTGTAAAGCCAAAAATCCCAATAATGATACTAAGACAATTGAGAAGGGTATAATTATTAATTTAAGTGGAATTCTTTGTTTTGTAGTTAGTTTGACTGTTTGTTTTACGATTTTTTTTACATCCTTTACCTTTGTGTGCTTTTCAAAAACAAATGGCACCTCATCAAAAACAACCGGATTATCATCAAGTTCAGTTAGTTTTTCAAGGTATAGCACATCAGAATTGTAGAGATTTCCATCCTCATCAAAACGTCTTTGCATCTCCTCTAGTCTGAGTTGATCACCAATATTCTCATCCAAGAATCTTTGTATTATTTTTCCAAAACTCAACGTTTAATGAAAATATAACTAATATTTAATGTATTAAAAAAAATTGGCAATATCTCAGAGAAAAAGGACGTAAAAGTTAGTCTTACTCAACTTTTATGAATTCTGAGATATTACAATATTGTATAATATTTAATATTTAATAAAGATTACGGAGTAGAGATAAGAATTCTAGTATCTTGGCATAATGCTTAGTCTTGACTTTGAAGACACTGCAATTATTGAAATAATTGCTACTACTAGAATCATGGCAGCAATTGTACCAAATTCTGGAATTACAAATGTACCTACAATTTCAATCTGCTCAGATCCTGCAGGAAATGCTATTGTGATGGTTCTATCAGTAGATGTTCTTATCACTTCAAAGTCTGCTACTTTATCATCAATATACACAAAGATTTCTGAATCTTTATCATTTTCTTGTGATTCAAATACAGTTCGTGGTAGTATTAATGTTAAAGAGCCATCAGTATCAGCGTTAATTTCTACAATTAGAGTATCTGTAAGTTCATTAGGTGTGATACTAACTAATTTTCCACCTGTAATCTCATAGTCAACTACATGCTTTGAATCATCAATTCTAACAACACCAGATATTGGTTGTTCTGAGGTTGGTTTTTCGGATGTTATCAGTTCAAATGATATAGTTTGTTTCAAGTTCCCATAATGGACTAGAATTTCATATATACCACTGGCACTCATTAGAGCACTACCAGTTTTTACTTCACTAGTAAACACTTTATCGGCATTTACTGAAAGTTGATCAATTCCAACAATATTACCAAGGGGGGATTTAACAATAATAGTTACAGGTGTATCGCTAAAAATATTTTCAACCTCACCAGTAAATTTGATTGTCTCACCCTCTAGATAAATTGACTTGTCTATTGTAAGTGTCATCAAAGAATCTGTTTCCCCTAGCGCAGATGATGCCCCACTAACCATTAAAACTGCAAAAAAACTAAACATTAATAATTTTAATCTCAATAAACGTACAGCCAAAACTGCGTTATTTAAGACTTGTTAAAGATAATTTTATTTATATAAGATAGTGAGATTGTAGGAATTTAATTATCAGTAAATACATGTTTTTGATTTTACCATTATGCAATTTTTGTAATGTTCAGTACAGCCAATGCGACATCTATAAAATCTGTACTCGTTAAATTTCTGACTTCTAAAAAGAATTCATCTCCATTTGAAATTTTTCTAATAGCATTGGATGACAATCCTCTTTTAACACCTGTATCAAAAGCATCACTTTCCACCTGTGAGGCAGCAATTCCAGATCCCTCATGGACTACTCCAGCACCCAAATCTTGATTACTTGCAGAATTTGGCGACATTGTAATATGATAAGAAATAAGCACAGTAATATCAGGTATTCCATTATAAGTAAGAATTCCAGTAACAGGGCCGTCAAGTGAGAATCTCTGGCTGTCACCAGTTAAAGTCCAATTTGTACTAGCAATTTTCTCATAAGTACCTGCAGAATTTATTGTAACTGTTTGAGGTGTTAATAAAACCATCTCACCTGCTGATGCACTGTCTGCTTGTCTGCTGTTAGCTAGTGCAGTTATTTGTACAGCTGTTTCATTTCCAAAATTTCCTCCACTCTCAAACAATGTAGTTTTAGTTAAATTGTTATCAATGTTTCCAATAACATTTACCCTTGCATCAGCAGGAATTGCACTTGGTCCACCAATAAATATGGCTAATGCATTATGACCTGCTGCTGAATCAAATGAGTTCTGTGTTATAGATGCAACAGATGTTTCTGAGCCTTGAATTACAAAAAGTGAGTCAGCAGCACCTGACGGTGTGTCTGAAAAGGTATTGGTACTTAATACACTAGATTTACAGTCCCTAAAAGAAAATCCAATATCTACATCTTCAAATTCACATAGATTTACCACAACAATTCTAGCACTTATTACAGTACCAAGATTAATTGATTCTAATTCAGAATGTAACATGAAAAATTCTGATTCAGTAGAATCTGTAAATAAAAGAGAAGAAAAATTAGTAGAGCCAACTCCTACAAATTCTACCCTCTCGATTTCTAAAATTTTAGCACCATTATCAAATGAGCCTGAAACATTAGAATCAAAATCCAGATCAGTTTCAAAAAATTCAGTAACAGTATCTACAGCAGTTACAATTCCTGGAGCATCATCATAAGTGTCTCCAGTATTTTTTATATTAACAGGAAATCCTACAACTAAATCATCCACAATACCTGCTGGCACCCCAGTGAATCGTGTACCATTCCCACCATCAATGCTTGTTGCACCAGTAAAAGTACTATCTATGAGTCCTGTTGAAAATAATGCTGATGTAGTATCAGTGTATGATATAGCATTAGTTTCAGTTGCAAATGATCTAAAAAGAACAGTATATCCTGCTCGGATATACAATGGATCAGTAAGAGTTATCGGAGCAGCAATAATATACTCTATTCCATCTTCTAATGGAATTACTGATGTACCATTAACTGTTTGAGAAGATGGAAAATCAGTTTGACTAAATACATGTTTTACATTTTTAACACCAACCCCTCCAACTGGTATCCACTTGTCAATATCAAAAGTCTCACCAATTGAAGGAGTATTTGTAATACATCGATATGTTAAATTATCAAACAATGTAAAATCATCTACCAAATATTCTTCATCATCGGCATATGCTCTAGCTGCTGATTTTGATCTAGAAAGGTCCCATGCTAAAAATGTCTCAGGTAATTGATCATTTGCACCATCTCTTTCATAAGCTAAAATTTCTTGATCTTGAAATTGGTCTCCACCACCTGCATTTTGATTAAATAAACTAGCAGTATTGATTTCTCTAAAGTTAAGAGTACTAAAATTATTGCCTGCATTCTGATCTGCTTTACAAATGTATAATACATTATTTAGACTCCCATTATTACCATCACCTAAAACAAAATCTCCAATATTGTAAGAGTGTGCAAATTTATGTGTCTCAACATTTATGATATTATCCCATTGATTCCCATTAAATGATCCAGCTGTAATGGCTTGATTAGCTCGTATTAACAGATCATTTTGTAGTACTAAATCTCCTATTTCATAATCTACAGAAGCGTTAAAAGCATTAATTGCACTTTGTAGTCTAGAAATATCTCCTTCTGTATGTGATCTTGAAAGACTATTATCAGCTTGTGTTGCATGGACTCTAGATTCTCTACTAGCTATTCCTGGAGAAATATCACCTGGTACTTTATCTACCATTATGACTCCTTAATTTATGAGGTCCTCCTCACCTTGTTCATACAACAAATGATTAAAGACCCCTGTTGCTTTTGTGATTAAAAGAAAATGAGTTATTTATGACAAATAATATCATAAAAAAAATTGATATTTCAGATTAAAGGTATTTTTATGATTATATTATAAAGTCACTTGTTTACTGTAGCAAAAATTTTGATAATATAATCCCCTGAAAAGAAATGAGTGATAATACCATCATCTATTGAAAATACTCGAAACTGATACTCAAAGGTGTCATCATCCTTCAAATCTACTTGTGCAACATGAACAGGTGGACCATCAAGGGATCTTAGGAATTGAATAATTACTGGATGTCCTTCTGCAGGATTATTAATAGTTCCTTTAATTGTACCAAAAGGAATAGTTGTATTATTTGCAGGTATTTTCAAATCATATGTGGATTCTTCAATAACTGTATTATCATTTATTGTTGGAACAGAGTCAGCCAAAGGACTGGATGGTGGATCCATTTTAAAAGGAATTGTAATTTCTTTAGGAATTTTTTCTGGTTGTATATCACTCTTATCATAATTCATCTCATACAATACAAATCCCATACTAGCAAATATTATGGCACATCCAATTATTGTAATTTGTATTTCCCTATTCACAATTTTATGATTTTTTCACCCATATTTGAAGTATTAGATGGTTCATTAATCATTGAATGCTAAATTTATGATATTATGGTTCTACTACTGTAATTTTTCCAGTCATCCAAGGTTTTGCAAAGTATTCATATTCTCCAGGATCATTGATAGTAATACTAGCTGTCTGGTTAGGTTCAATTAGTTTTGACATAAATAATCCATGATTTTCTTGAATCATGAAAACCATATCAGCTTCATTTGGGAACTTTATTGTATTGTTGTACCCAATAATTACTGTCGTATCATTAGGGATAAAATTAGAGAATCCATGATTACTTCCATGAACTATTTTTATCTCTCCAGGTACTTGTGAAAATGACAAATCAGGATGGTCATACGCTCCAAACCACAACTGCGTAAATCCTGCATTTATTTTATCTTGATGTGTTCCAGTTTGGCGTATATTTTTGAGCTTTGCTTTATGTGCATCTTCAGCATCAATGCATGTTTTTACTTTATCTCTGGCATATTTTCCATTCTCTGGAGTCCAATAACTCCCTATAGAATTCCTTTCTTTAATTTCAGGACAGGTCATTGATTGGATTTCATCAAATTCTATTGCAGCATTGGGCAATACATCATTAATTTTAGTTTCCATCATGAATCCAAACATTACAAATCCAATAATTAAAGCAACTATGGGAATTATCCAATAACGTGTCGAGTCCTCATCCATGTTTTGTATCAATCTTTAAGTTTTATTTAGGAATTACCATCAATTTCATTTAAAAAAAGGTCTTATTTTTTTATAAAGAGGTTCTCTAATCAGTTATCTGATCATTTACAGGGGATTGCTTGACTTTGGCCATGGATTTATTTCTAAATCCTACTCGTAATGCAGTCTTACAGCATTCACATCTGATTAGGTCTGTATCAAAATAAACATCACATGTCATACAATACTTTAAGACAAATTGTCGTTTTTTATTAGTACGTGGTGTTCCAACATATGAATCTCCACCTATCTTGTATTTTTTGCATAGGTCTGTGCATTTGTAGGTCATAAAAAAAAGAAAAAAAGGGAAATTTGAACTAGTTTCTAACTTACAGTTATTTTAGTATTGACTGGAGGGCTAAGTGCAGTTGGATTATCTACTGATTCCCATACAAAGGCGGTAGCTGTGTAAGTACCTACTTCACTTGGAATCCAGGATAATGCTGGGCTAAATGACTGTCCACTCGTAAGTGAACCTGTAATCCATGCCAAGCTAACTGTTATGCCACTCTCATTCTGAACCTGTACTAAATATGCAAACTCTTGAACTCTATCTTGACCATTTGACAAGTCAGCACTGATAGATACCTGTTGGTCTATTTGGACACCATCTAAGGTGTTACCAAATGCATCAACGGTTCTCAAGTTAGCAGCTGGTGCTCTCTCGAGAGGTGGTACTTTAGTGCCAATTAGTGTAGTGGCAGAAATATCAAGTTCGTCTG
>Ga0114923_10000094_pt1 | contig 70876 bp, 121 predicted proteins | sample SumtaG_FD_89578 | JGI IMG/M metagenome (GOLD analysis project Ga0114923, IMG submission 89578) | Deep subsurface microbial communities from Indian Ocean to uncover new lineages of life (NeLLi) - Sumatra_00157 metaG | ecosystem: Environmental > Aquatic > Marine > Oceanic > Sediment | place... | reverse complement strand
GATTTGAACGGCACGTTCTTCTTTTGTTTCAGCGCTCCTCTTCCACAAAGAATCGCTCCCCCCTCTGCCCGAGGCGTCAGGCCGCTGGGGTCATCTGACCTGCCAATTGTCAGCGCGTCACCCCACAAATTTTTATCCAGTATCACCAGTAGATTCCTGTTTGGGTTGTTTCTTCCTATCTTTGTAGTCTCTGGCTGCCCAATAACCCATACCTTTTGCGGATTGATGCAATCGGCGGCTAACTGCTGCTTCCCTAGCTTTACCTACAGGATAGCTACTCAATGGCCTACTCATGTTTTGCTCCTTTTACCTTTCCAGGGAAGTCTCCTAACCGTCTTTTTCAGAATGACTTTATTCCTACGGCACTTCCCCGACCCTTTTCCTGGTTTTTTACCCAATTGTTTTCGCTGTGCTTTCGCGATAGCTTTGCGAGCTTTTTGCTGTGCTCGGTGCTTTTTCCTAGCTACCCCGCGCCTGATCTTACTAGCTCTACTTTCAATAAAATCCATTGCTACCTCCACAACTAACTATTTTCAATTTGTCGCAAGCGCTCTGCTTCTTCGAATAGTGGCCCATGATCTCTTCCCAAAGGTTCTTGTGTCCATAACGAGCTATAACCCAACATAGGTATTTTGAAAACGTCATAGGCTTCTTGATGTATGGTGATACGAAAACCTGTATTTTTTGCTGCCTGTTTATACAGTTTTTCTTCTCGACCTTTTCTGATATTCCCCAAAGATCGACTTGATCCTGCTTCACCTGATTTCTTTTCGCCCATCTGTTATCTCCCTTCATACAAATATTATAACACATTTAGATCATTTTGTCAAAGTTCTACCTTGGGTAAATACCCTGAACAGTCTGACATTCGCCCGGTTTCAGCGTTTTTATCGTCTTCTCATGTTTTTTATAAGTAGGATTACCTCGTATCAAACGCATTTGACGGTATTCGCTGTGGCCTCCTTTTTGGAACGTTTCTGCCAGATACACATTTCCGTTAGACATTTTACTGATGGTTAGTTTTGACATTTTGTTCCTTTCGAGGTTTTACCTCATCTTCGTTCAACGGGCAATCTTCAGAGAAAGGACAACAATTACATCCTTGTCTATCGTTCACTCTTTCATACAACCAGTTTTCAGCATCTTTAAAGGTTGATCCACTAGGAATTGCCCCCTTGGAAATGAGGTGGAACATGCATTTTGCCTCAATTCCGTTTTCAATTGATGCCTCGTAGGCTGTCCAAAGTAAAAGACTCAACTTTTTTAATCCTTCCAATCTCGGGTTTTAACATCCCAATCATAAAAAATTTCATCGGCCGCTTTATTGATCGCGACCTGACCCTCGGGTGTACGGATATAATCTGCAAGCATCGCCTCATTTGTATGTCCGGGTGTAAGGAAGTAAGGATCAATCCCAACGCTTGGATCACCTTTATCACCGATGAAACATAATTGAGAATACTGATCACTCTCATCCATTCCTACAATGTCCCAGATCACTCGAGCATCAAAAGTCTCACAAATCTGTTCGATGGTTGCTAGATTATTGTTCATGTTAGTTTCTTACAAATCCTTTTCGATTTTCCCTCCCGGGTTAAAAATCTGCTACGAACAGCTCCTATTATAACTCGACGCCTCTCTTGTCGGGTATAACCAAGGTAATCTAATTTCTCACATGCCTGACGCATTGTTATTTTCTTTTCTGCAAACTCTATAGCAATTGTTACTACATTCATTCCTTCACCCATCCAATCCATCGATCACTATGATCCCAACACTTGTAGAACTTTTTCCCAGCGTTGTTTCCCCGCCTGCACGTGTACGTTCCTGCAATTTTCCCACATTCTCTACAGCGTGGCAGTCTTAGTGCTAAGGACCACAAACTTCTAATCGTGTTTTTCAATCGTTTTTCCCATCCTGCAACCCGAGTAACGTACTTCCCGCTTTTACCCAAAGGCTCACCGTCATGTCTCATCAACACAACTCGGATTGAGTCTTTTCCGGTACCTCGACTATAACCTGATACAGGGTCAATCGAGCTATAAATTGCAATGTAAACTTCACCCAAAACCAAAGTATCGACGATCCCAACCTTTCCACACGACGTGCATTTTTGGTGCTCGCTGTTGGGGATATCTGCAAAAAACTTTTCACCACATGCACATTTGACTCGCCCAACAACTGGGGTGTGCCAAATTAGTTGTCCGTTTGGATAAACTTCTGTTGCAGGAAAAGGTAAAAATTTCAAAGCATTTTCAAACTGTTCCCGATCAAAAATTTCAACGCACATTGTCTAGTGCCTCCTCATCATGTTTCTAGCATGTACTATTGCTGATGCAACCATATCAGCGTATTTTGGGTCCGTTCGCTCGTACTTGAATCCTAACTGTTCCAAATCAAGTTTTGACCACACTTTACAAATCCTCATCCGACATGCACGCTTGACAAGTACCCAGGCCCTTTTCCAAATGGTTCAAAGCCGTTCCACATTCTTCGCAAATGTCCAGGCTTAAGTTCCCCTCAAGCTCACAATTTATACATAGACCGATGTCGATTTCATCATATTTGAGGATCTTACCACAACCACACACCTCATCTTTATGATATTCGTCTGTGATCAAAAATTTTAAGCTCATTGTTTTTCCTTTCAACTGTAAACTTTATTCTTTCACATTCATTATAACACACTTAACAATCTATGTCAAGTGTTTTAGGAAAATAGTTTGAACTTGTTGTTCTAGCTTATCCGGGAATCTCTCTAATCCGGCTATAAATTTCAACGGTTTTTCATACCTTCTTGCATACTCCCCATTACCGCTATCAAAAGAATCCCAAAGGGTGCCTTCTGGTATGAGTTTTCTTACCTCCTGCCAATTTGAACCAACACGATCATACCCGTAAGACAAGAATAGAGGTCTACCTCCGGTAAGTTGTTTGAGAATGTTGGGGTGTACTTCTTGTCCTCCGAATAACCTAAAAAGTTCAGATAGTGTTTCAGGACAAACGGATAGATCTTGATCACTACATTTCGTAAACTCTACTTGAATCGTAAAAAAATCCTTGTTTGCGTAGTGTATGTATATATCCGAATCAGTTTTGAGAATTTTCACACCGTTTGGTTGTCTTTGCTAAATAAAACACAGGCTGCTCGAAACATTTTTAGTACATTCGTGTCGAGCCTATAATCATTTATGTAATGCAGTTGTACTATACCTGCAGAGATAATCGTTTGGGCACAAAGCCTACAAGGGAAGTGGGTGCAAAAAATAGCAACTCCTTCAATACTTATTCCTTTTCTTGCGGCCCAAGCAATTGCATTCATTTCGGCATGTACAGTTCGGATACAATGACCCTCTTTCATTAAGTGTCCCGCATCGTCACAGTGAGGTTGGTTCGGTAACGATCCATTGTATCCTGTAGAGAGGATATGACCGTTTATAGCAATAACGCATCCTACACGTGCCCGATCACATGTGGATCGGTCAGCCGCTTTGATCGCTAAGGACATTAGATATTGGTTAATAGTTGGTCTCATTGAGAACTCCGGATACTTTTCTTTCCCGTTTCCTAAACAAAAGTGTCAAGTATTTTCCAACACCTATCCCTGCCCCTATTCCTAATAAGTGTACAACAGAAAGACAGATGTGGGGATTTTCCCCATCTCTTTCTGTCCACATTATAGTAGCAGTTGGTTCAGGATCATCCGCCCAAACATCCATACTCCAAGTAACTAAAATTAATAGGATAAAAATGATCAGGAATACAACATTCCAACGTTTAGCTTTCTTAAAACTCATCTTATTTTTTGACACACACCCTTCAACTTTCTTTGTTTTCTTGAACGAAGAACCTTACATCTTAACATCCACCCACAGAGACCTTGTTTATGCCAACCTTGGAGACTAACATCTCCTCCAAACATCGTCAAAATTTCTTTTTTCGCGCAAGCCCGACAATGAAGGGCTTTTATTTTTATCCGTTGTCCCCTTCTTACTGCTACCCAGGGTCCTCCTGTAGATTTACCCAAGATTTTCCATTTGATCATTGTTTGACTCTTTTTTCCACCATTCTCAATGCTTTCGCATCATCTTTACGAATTGGTCGTTTCCAAATCACCTTGTTTTTCCACCATTCTACAGCTTTCCAAATTAGGCCTTCTTCAACTCCAGTTCGATGGGCAACCAATCCAACAAAATGTTTCTCCCACTCAAGCTCTTTAAGGCGTTGATCTCGAATATCCATTAAAACTGGGAGCATTTCGAGATAATTTATACGCTCATAACGACAGTCGATGTAATGTTCAATATCAGACAAAACGATTCTATCATAGTTAAGAACGAATGGATCTTTTTTGAATAGTGCAAACGATACGCGATTCTTTCGCTTATGTATCTCCTGATACCAATTTCCGTATATTTCATCTTCCGGATTGTACATGATATAGTATGCAGAAACACTCTTTCTTAGGGTAGCCCATTGGTGTTCACCCTCATGATCAATCGTGTAAATACCGGTTTGAGGATGTGGGGGGCAGTTTCCTTCGTATGAGTAATATCTCTTGAAACGATAGGCAAAGTCTTTTTTGCTCTTCCAGAAGGGATATACCACCAAAACTCGTGTTCCACGTTGTATATGAGAATTTATCTCTTTGTGCCATTCTAGATATGGAACGTGTAGACCGTCAGTTATGGATGGTTCGTCATCGTATACCCAATTAACCAAACCCCCATATGTTTCAGGTTTTCCTAAACTAACTAGGTGTAATATGGGTTTGAAAATGTCTGTCCGATCCAGGAGGCCCTGAAGGAGTAAAGCGTGTTTACGGTACTTAAATTCTTGATCCTTTGCACGTTTCTGATCAAATTGACTTCCTTCTTCCGCCTTAAGAAACAACTGTTCAATCTCGTCGGGTCCTGGAATAAAACGGGAACCCAGAGCGGTACCTGTCCAAATACGATATACTTTTTGTCCATTACGAATGAGAATATAAGACATATGGTTGTTTGCGTTGAGGAAAGAATTTTGAAACGGATCGGAAGAATACTTCCGATGTTGTCTAGTTGGTCGAAGGAGAATAACCCCCTTTTGTTCCGGGAGAATTCGATCAATATTGGGTATGACCCATTCGTCAAATTCTCCGATTCGTTGATAGTCGATCCCTTGTTGGCCGTTCCTCCAAGTGATGATTCCTGTTTCCTCGTCCATGTACAAAACAGCCTGATGTATTGTGATCGGCATATCTATAGGAGCATAATCACCGTCACCAATCTGTACAATTTTCTCGTGAATACCCAGGTACAGCTCAAATACCCCAAGAACCTTGGTAATTGCTTTGATCTGATCTCGGAGTCCGGATACAACACTATACATCTCCTGGACCTTGGCTTTAACCAATCGCCTAATAGTTTCAACCTTTTCCATCTGGTTTTCAGCTGTCTCTTTCATCGCAATAATGCGGGCTTTTGTACCCGAGGCTACAAGAGCTGTTTCATCTGGATTGCCAGCAGTTATTGGGCGCCATTCGTCAAATGTTGAGAATAGTTGGATGGCAGATGCTAAATGTTGATCGGGGTGTATAGTTTTGTCAATTTTAATGGCATTTTTATAGTAGTGGATCCAGTCTTCGATTTTAGTGGTTCCCCATCCTGTCCAATGGTTGTTTCCCGTATATGCAGATTTTTTTATGAGGATCGAACCGATTTTTTCATGTACATAAATCTGATCGATTCGTAAGATTGCTCCGTCTTTATCCACATATAAATCCCCAACCTCTATATCTAGTTTAGCCTTTTCGAGGGCTTTAGCGATTCGTGGATCAATCGGTACTATCTGATTTGACATCTATATCTTCCTCTCCTGCAATAGATGCAGCTTTCAAAAACGTTCCACAAATTCCCTGTTTATGCCAACCACGAATATCAACTTTACCCCCATATTTTAATAATACTTCAGTTTTAGCGCAAGCAAGACAATGTGCAGAGACATCAACGTGTTCTCGTTCTTTGTCAACGATTCTTTCCCCATAAAAATATCGATCACTCCCACACTCCCTTTCTACATACCAAAACTCATCTCGGAGTTTTCCACCTTTTCGATGTCCTCTTCCTTTATGATATTGAGCAAGTCTCCATTGAGATGATACGTCAAATAATTGCCAAGGATCCCAATCGAAAGGTTTTTCCTTTCTAATTTGAACACTGACATGGAATTCATCGTCTCCTGGGCCAACAACTATAGCCTCTGGCCAATGAGGATGTTTGAACAGGACAACATTTCTACCTTTCCATTCTTCTTTCCACATCATATAGATCCCTTAGGACTAAGGATTTTCAGGTTTTTGTTGGCCCATTCCCTCATAGCTCCCGCCTCCCTTCCAGCACCGTTCCACCCTCCACCAACTTTCCATGCCTCAAAAAGATAATCTGGCAAGGGAACACCTTTCTCCCAAATCTTCTGGGGGAGGTCTACTGTCAAACCATTGTTCCCATAAGGTCCGCTAACAATTACAAATGTGTTGTGGACACGGGCCACGCCTATCATAAAATGTCCAAGCTGTCTCAAAGCAACCTTTCTGACAAAACATCGGATGGTGTTTTTGCTATAGGATCCTTCGTTTTTAGAACGGGCCAAAATGAGAAATCGGGCACGGGGTGTGTATGGTTCGCCATGATCGTAGTACGTTTTTGTTGGTTCGATAAACATTATCTGTATTGTCCTTCCTTGATATACCAATCTTCCCATGCTTCCTCTTGTTCTCCGGAAACAGGATATCTTTTGACCAATTTTAGATTTCCTCCATCATCCACAATATTGCCTCGGCATTGCTCACATAACCACCGATTGACGGCTTTTGATCGATCTTCTTCATAATCCCATCGGTTGCCTCGGTACAGGCCATCTACAATACTTCCGCAGGCGCAAGTGAGAATCGTTTGTCCGTTCCAATGTAAGTTCTCTGATATTGGCATTACTAACTTCCTCTCATTGTTTAGATTTAATGTGGAATTCAAGATCAGATAAGGGAATCTCCCCTCTCATGTATTGATAGTATAAGCATGAAATTGTGTGTTTATTACGATAACAATGGTCACAGATGTTCCAACTAGCTTTACCCATCCTTGAATCTGATTTGAGATGTTTTCCACAAATATGACATTGTAAGGGATCCATCTGATTAGAAAGTGCGTAAATTTTCCCTTCTTTCATTACCAGGCTCCTCCATCCGCGTCCATAAGAATATCAGCTATTACATTATCCTGTGTACCGTTGACATCCTCATGAATTGGGTAGTTACGACTCCATACATTGATACATCCTGAACCATCTACAAATAAAGCTAACCCCATATCCTCAAGCTTTTCCTTTAAGATCTCAAGCGTATTGATTAGACCTCTAAGCTTTCTTTTGTCAATCCCGGCCTCTTTAAGACGTTTATTCTCCCAAATAATATGAAGGTTAGGATTTCTCATCTTGCATTCTCCAAACAAGTCTCAGGACTTTTATCCCTCCTCAATTCCTCCAGATACACCAGCTCGATATCACCCTCTGAAACAACAGCCATCATATTGACAATTTCACCTTCACCAACTAGATTTTTCTCGTGAGTATATTGGCTTGCGAGAGTCAAAGCTGTTTGGGTATCAGCAATTCCGGTAACGAAAAGATGAAGGCGATGAGTTTTTGTGGTTGTAACAACGATGGCGTTCATCCTTTCTCGCCGCGAATTTCTTTACTAACTTGATCTTGCCAATTTTCTAATTCACATAAAAGTTCATATGCTTGGTCAACTTCTTCTCTGATCGCGTCTTCTTTTTCATATAAGATGAATTCCGCTTCTTTTTTGGTCACTTTGTTTTCCTTTCAAACGTAAAACTTTGTTTGTTCTCACATTCATTATAACACATTTCGGTTTCTGTGTCAAGGGTTTTCCTTCACAATTTATAGCCGTACCATTTCAGATACGGTTTGCCGCGCTCTGTCTGTACGCAATAACCAGCGCGGCGTAATCTCTTTTCTATTTTCGTTTGGATATGCTGCAACTTGCGATCGTACTCTGTCATAAAATGGAATGGAGCGTCGAACATTTCATCTGTAATCGAGTTCCAGATTTTTACCAAGTCCATTTTCTCTCTCTCTTTCCCCAATCTCATTTGTTTTCACATTCATTATAACACATTTTAAAAACTATGTCAAGGTTTCCTTGCATCTGTTTCTTATTTATGATATAATGGATGTAAGGAGTTTATTATGGCTTTGTATAATGTTTATAGGCCTACAACTTTCGATGAAGTAGTAGGCCAAGATCATGTCGTAATCACCTTGCAGAATGAAGCAAGGAGACAAACGGTTAGCAACACTTACCTCTTTTCTGGCCCTCGGGGAACAGGTAAAACCACTGTTGCACGAATCTTCGCTCAGGCCATCAATTGTACGAATGAGAATAAGCCTTGTGGGATTTGCGACGTTTGTAAGGAATTTCTGAACAAAGACACTCTAGATCTCATTGAGATTGACGCCGCGTCGAACACAGGCGTGGAAATGGTTCGAGAGGTAATTACGAGCAACGTTCAATTTCTCCCCAATACCTCAAAATACAAAATCTACATCATAGATGAAGCGCATATGTTGTCCAAGTCAGCTTTCAACGCCTTGTTGAAAACGCTGGAGGAACCCCCAGAGTATGCTGTATTTATTCTGGTAACCACAGAGAAATGGAAGCTCCCAGATACTATTCTATCAAGATCACAACAACATTCTTTTAAACGTATCCACTACAAAAAAATTGCTTCACGTTTAAACTACATCGCAGAACAAGAAAACATCGACATCCGGGATACTGCGATTGGGTTGATCGCACAAATGACTGAGGGTTGTATGAGGGACGCTATTAGTCTTATGGATCAAATGTCCTCATACGGAGGTGAAATTTCTGCAGATCTAGTTCGAGATGTTCTTGGTTTGGGTGATGAGTTTCGTATTTTTAATCTCATCCACCATATTGCTGATGGGGATCTAGGTGCATGCATCAACGACATCTACGAAACAACTCAACAAGGGATCGATTTGAAACGGTTTATTGGTCAAGTGATTGAGAATCTTCACTTAGTACTAAGGAACAATTTGGGTGCTAGGATGGTGATGACTGATTCAACCTACGATCATGTAGAAAGTACCAGAATATCTAACATCAAGATTGCTAAGATAATACAAGCACTAGCTCAGGGTTTGCAGGATATGGGGCGAGTGTCTTTTGATCAAAACGTGCTAATCAATACACAGTTGGCTATGGTTTTATCTCCAGATAGGGAAGAAGTACAAAAAAAGGAACCAACTTACGTACCTCAATCAAACGAGGCAGTGAGAGCATTATTGGATTTAGGTGGAAAAATAGTTTTCGAGGAGGATTTCTAACATGGAACAAAAAATAGTATACGTAAAACCAGATCCTTGTTGTCCATACTGCTATGGAAAAGGTGAGGTCGATTATGGCAGCTCATCTGCAAATATATTAAGTTTTTGTTTTTGTGTGGAAGAACAAGTTGAAGATGATGCTACTATTATTTTAGATTGTGAGGAAGATTAGATGTTTTTTACTTCAGACACACATTTTGGACACAAAAGAATTATCGAGTATTGTGATCGACCGTTTAAAAGCACATCCGATATGGATCAAGCTCTGATTGAGAATTGGAACAGAGTAGTAGGTCCTGATGATGTTATTTACCACCTCGGAGATTTCTGTCTAGGTGGAATTGAGATGGCAACCAAATATTTTAGGCAGTTAAACGGTCAGATCTATGTTCTAGGAAACGTTTGGCACCACGATAGACGTTGGTTGACATACCTCAAAAGCATGAACGTGTACTCAAAATCCAATCACCGAATTCGTCTACGACCATCTATTGCTGTTTATGAGTTTCATGAGTGGCCTACAAACGATAATTTTTATCAGATTCTGATCATGTGCCACTATCCGATGGCAATATGGGATAGAAAGCATTATGGGGCCTGGCATGTGCATGGGCACAGTCATGGGAATTATAGGGGTAGAGGAAAAATACTGGATGTTGGTGTTGACGTTCAAAACTACAAACCTATCAGCCATTTCGAGTTGAAGGATATTATGGATGCAAGATGAACAGACAGTTACAATTAAAGTAGAAGGTAACCCTTGGGGACAAATTACTATATCTCCCCCCAAAACCGTAAAGGTAGATCAATATCTTGGGGAAATTCCCGATGTATATGGGGTACCAACAATCTCACAGATAGATTTTGTCTTGAAGGGAAACGACAATGTTATTATTGAGGTACACGACAAAGCATTGAAAATCATCGTATCCCGTTCAGACATTAGAATAGAACCTATTCTTCATTCCTCAGACAACTTTTCCTCTACTTGATTGTACTAACCAAATCCATGAATAGGACAATCGTCAATGCTACTTAGATATATTGTTCCATCTAGAAGTACGGCGGCTATCCGACAAGAACAATTATCAACGTTATATCGCCTCCATTTACGCCAAATAGAAGCGACCCGCTTTGCTCTTGTTAAATTCTTATCACCATCACTTGATTGGAAAATAACAGGGCCGAATTGCGCCGTACAGACAGAATTTAGCCCACCGCTAGATTTTCCATTGTTGAACAAATAATTGGCTATTCTTTGTGTGGCAATGTAAAAATCAACCGCCTGGCGGCCATTGAATGGAATAGAGACGAGCCGAATCCTGATGGGGCTATCTCTGATGTAACGATAGCAGGTTGACAATTTTTTTGTTTTTCTTTTAGTTGTCAAAGTAGTACCATCCAAATTGTTCTACAACTTTTGCCCTGCTCTAAAAGCTTGAACATAAATCCACGCTCCAAGGACAGCATCAAATAAAGTTTTACCTACGAATACGGGTAGGGTTATACTTTGATTTAGGGCAGCTGCTTCCTCTTTTTGCCCTATCAAGATCATTTCTGCTCCCGCCGATGTCCAACGCAGCTGCCAATAGTATCCGGCTTCCATGATTCTTTGTAATAGTTCTTCTAATCCGACCATCTTTACTCCTTGAATAATTTACTCTTACCTCTTGTGGGATGATCAATAAGAATTGCGGAATCTTTTGGATCCTTGAGGTGTTCCGAAATACTACCTCTCGCAATCTCTCTCAACGCCTGAATTGTCATCCTGGCAACCGTTATAGGAGAGTACCCATCGTCAAAATGTTTCCTTATACCAGGAAGATCTAAATCGTTAACCGATGTGTTTTGGTTAATAATTCCTGTCAAGCAGAGGTTCAATTCCGTCAACCACGTATGATATGTGTCAGTCATAGTATATCGTTCCTTTCAAACTGATATTGGACGTTTTTGTCAGCAGCCTGATCTAATGGAGGAAGCTTAAATCGGTTTGCTTTTCCTTCAATCAACTGCTTTGTAGAATATAAACGCAAAGACTTGAATATTTCTAAATTTTTAGCAACATCTGCATCAACCACAGCTCGCAACTGTGATATACCGCGAGGGTACCCAAGATCGTTCATTTGATCACAGGCATGGATATTTTCAATGAGTTCGTGTAGGAGGTTGCGCCGCAAGTGAACTTCCCACTGTATTATTATGAGAGTTTTCTCATCTATAAGTACTTTTGCCATTTTTGTTCTCCATCATATTCGCCCATACGAGAGCTTTCAAGACAGCATCAACCATATTATATGTACTCTTGAACTCCGGTAAAGCTACCCCATTCCCGTAGTTAACTCCTCTTTTTATGAGGACAACACTATAACCAGAGAAGTTTGAGAATGTCCAATCGTAGCCCAAATCTTCTAGTTTCCTCAGCATCTGTTCCAAATCTGTTTCTGGCATTTTATGCTCCTTAGTGTTAAAATTTAGTTTCTTTCTCAGATGTGGCCAAATCGCAACACCATGTTTGATATGTGTCAGCCATATTAGGCCGTTCCTTTCAAACTGGTATTGAACGTTTTTATCAGCAGCTTGATCTAATGGAGGAAGTTTAAATCGGTTTGCTTTTCCTTCGATAAGCTGTTCTGTAGAATATAAGCGTAAAAATTTAAAGATTTCTAGATTTTTAACGACTTCAGCATCGACAACAGCCCGCAACTGTTTTATGCTGCAAGGATATCCAAGATCGTTCATTTGATCACAGGCATGGATATTTTCAATGAGTTCGTGTAGGAGGTTACGACGAAGGTGAATTTCCCATTGTACTATTATGAGAGTTTTCTCATATATGAGTACTTTTGTCATGTGTCAATTTCCTCCTTAGCACTAAGTTTTGAATTTTATCCCAACTCAAAATATCCTCCCACGGACTCATAAAAGTTATACCAAAGTTGAAACGTCTCAAAATTTTGTTCGTGCATAAAGGACAAAATTTTGAGTACTCGATGTACAGCAATCGACTCCGGTTTCGTGAGGATTTTGTAATTTAGTTTTCGGAAAGCCTTAAGGTATGAACATGTCCCAAGAATTTCTACCCGACAACTTGTTGAAAACGGGAATTTCAAGGGCCCTCGATAGCACCGTTCATCACGAAACAATTTGATCACATCAGACAAAGCAAATCCATCTTTAACTCCTTGATTCCACACCTTCTTAAGATGGAGTTTGTCACCTTTGGTCTTAATAAAACGAACTTTTTTCAAAACCTGTTCTTGGGTAATCCATTGCTCAATATTCACTGTCCTTTTTCCTTTCATTCAAAAATGCTGCGCCGCCGCCAAGCTCTCATCATTATGAGGCTACCTGCACATAATTGGATTGTCGCGTACAGAATGTTTCCTGGAGTCGTTGTCCAGCTACGATAACGGTGCAGCATTTATTTCAATTGTTAAGTTGTCAGCCCCTGACTAAAACCAATATACAACGATGTAAGTATCCGTATCCACTTCTATGGAAAACTTTGGGGAGATTTTTCCGCCTGACGCCGTACCCACACGCTGAGAAATCATCTCCTTGTAATCTCGGATGTAATTTTTTCTCATTTTTCCATGATATGTCAACAAGCAACGATGCTCAACGGGTACCCCCGAAAATCTTTTAGCGCATGTGATCATTCCGAAATCTTTAACCGTTTTACAAATTTTTTCGTCCACAATAAATTCTCCTTTTTCAACTGTAAACTTTGTTGTTTTCACATTCATTATAACACACTTAACAATCTATGTCAAGTGGTTTAGGAAAATAGTTTGCGCCTATTTCTTATTTTTCTTGGTTTGCATATGTTTATACACGTATTTTGGGCATACAAGATAACGGATTTTTGGGTGTTCAAAACACAATATGTTGTGTGTCGAGACGGTGTTGTGAAGATACAATAACTCCTAATATGCTTAATAACACACCTGAGAAAATCTCTTATTTTCTTGATAGTTCCTGTATATCCTGACAAAATAATGATATCCCTCATCAAAATAAATACTACAAAAACACCGTACAGGAACCATTCTAAGCCTAAACATGTAGGACTAGTCATACAATCCCGAGCTCGTTCTGTAGGAATGGTTTCTATCAGACAACAAAAAAGAGCAACTAAATGTTACTCTTTTTGGGCACTATCGGGTATTGTCGTGTTGCAAGTCAGAACGGGGCGGTTCCCAATGCCTCTCCGAAAGTATTTTGGAGAAAGTCCTCCAGGCACCCACCAATACAAACGAAAGTTCCTCCTGTGACCTTTCCCTCACTATCAAGGTTAGGACCGATCAAATCCCCATCCACTCCAACAGTAATCATTCCCCAGAATGCGACATATGTCTTATCTTCTAACATGTGTACTCGATTACAATTGACGCACTGAACTACACGCTTTTCAGGAACAAGGTTACGCAAATACACCAAACTGTTTTTTTCATTTGCTTCCATTTACAACTATTTCCTTTCTTTCAGCAAGTTCTTTTTCGCCCCTCTCGATTATAAGATTCAAAAACGCTATCTCATGCTCAAACCTAGCAATATTGGCTGAGAGCCTGATTATATTGTCCGATAGAGGCATAACTTTTGGACGTATCTTTTGTGCCCACAAACGGCTCCAAAAACTAACACCATGATATTTGCGTACTGCCCTACAATATTCTGGGTATGTTAGCAATTTCGAGACGTCTATGGAAAACCCAATATTGTTAAGTATACTATCCATCCCATTCCTACCTTTCTTCCCTTAAACTAAAAATACGATGCTCAATTTTCGTTCCCACCACACAAAAAAAAGGGGGGGGGACTGGGAGCGTTGGCCTGGTTGTCGATCTAGCACCCTTTTGTCACAAATGAGTGAGTACAATAATTTAATTCTGGATGTCGTTCCTCAAACGTCCTCTTCCAATCCAACAAAACGTCTCTAGCATCCTTTATAGAAAGACCAAACTCATCTTCCACGTAGTACCCTGCACCAGATATGTTGGTTGCCCCCGATTCCCACAACTCGTCCAAAAATTTCAAATGTTCTTCTGTCGCTTTCATGTTTCCTCCTTAAGGAATAGAAACTATACTCTGATAAAACTTATATCCTAATGTAAAAACGGTTCGACCATATGTGTCAAACCCGAAAAGTAAATCCAACGATCACTCACACCGCGTTTCTTTATTTCGGCCAACAAATCATCTGCCTCAATATTTGCCGTATGCAAAATGTGGTGTATTCGACCGTTGAATCCTAAACCTATAAGTTTCCTGCATTCAACCGGACTGTAAAACGATTTGAGGTCATCAAATGCAGTGTTTGCTCTTTTTAACTCTTTCAATAGGGCACCGACTACTTCATCCAACTGCTTCCCGTCAAAATTCTTACCTTTACCGAACATCTTGTTTTCCTTTACTCTTTTGGGTAAACCCAGTCACAGGCGTCAAATCCCAAATCTGACACCCACACAACTATTCGATTTATGTTTGCAACTTTGAAAGCTTCATGCATGGTGAATCTTTGGTATGTCCATTTAGCATGTTTGAGGGCAACTTGTTTGCAATTTAGGAGATTTCCAAATTGTTCCAGTGTTGGTTTATCTGGTAACATATTTTGGAGAGCATCTAACTCTGCTTTCATTGCATTGTAGCTTTTCATGCTATCCCCCATTTTACGGGCATAAGACTGTAGATATTGAACCCTTGTGGGGGATTAGCAACAAACTTGTATTGCAGTTGCAATTGATCCCAGACGACAATCCCACCCCCTTGAGCATGGAATGCCGGTTCCGACATATGTCCACAATCGGGACAGTGGCCTTGTCTGACTTCTTGCCTGCGCCACTGTTTTGGATGAAATTTAGTTTGACATACTCTGCACCATAACATTTTGTTTTCCTCTCAACTGTAAACTTTATTATTACATTCATTATAACACACTTAACAATCTATGTCAAGGCAATTTGGTGTTTTATTAAAACTGTGATATAATTTTAATAAAGGAGTGTGGGGTATGATGAAAGTACATATTCAAACTGTGGTGGATCAAAATGACGCGAAGCTTATAGATCAGGCTGCAAAACAGAGGGGAATAAAAAGGGCAGCGTGGGTTCGGAATACTCTTATTGAGAAGTTAGATGAGATTGGTTTAACAAAAAAGGGAAGGGTATCCTTTATAAACCGAAAGTACGTTCAAACTGGAGCCTATTCTGTATTTGGGGCGTTTTCGGAAGTATCCCATATCATTATGTGCAAACTCCTTGATCACTGTAAGATTCCTTATAAAATCTTAAATTGTATGGACCCGTTCATCTTTATTGCTGAATGCACAATCTCTAATCTCATGCAGGGTATTCTAACAATGGAAGAGGTTAAGAATGTTTTGGATCAGATGAACGTGGTTAGGTTAAACGGGTTTGGGTTTCCAGATATGCCCAACACCCATATGAGGCTTATCATTGGGACAGGGAAGTTTTATTCAGGTTTTTTGCGTCTTTTTATCCTCCCAAAACCTCCAAAACTGCAAGAATTGTTAGTTGAGGTAGATAGAAAATTTTGTGAAGCTTTCTTGATCAAGTTGGGTGTAAGTAAAATTGATGATAAGGACATTTGGAATGTCTATATCGCTAAAGATTCTACAGGTTTGACAAAGATTGGAAAATCTAAGAATCCAGAAGGAAGAGTTCAATCTTTAGTATCCGATCATCATAGTGGCATCGTTTTAGAAGAAGTTATTTTTGTGGATAATGGTACTTTTTGGGAACGGGCCTTACACCATGCTTTTTACCAACAGAACGTGCAGGGTGAATGGTTTAATTTAAGTCCTCAACACATCCAGAGAATAAAATGGTTCGCTGAAAATCCTGGTATATCGAGGTTCAAAGCACTTATGGAAATTAACTTTCGTCCGTATAATGAACTACTACTTACAATGAAAGGGTAATTATGATTGAGATATCAACATTGAGTCATGCGGTCACGCCCAACTTTGAGGGAGTTGATGAAATGTCCAAAATAAGGAAGATAGGGAGGATTCAAAAATCTCATTACGAGATAGTTTCCAATCATCCCGAAATTTTTAGTGGTAATTCTCCTTACTTTACACTTTCCTATCATTGGATCATACACACGATAAGTCCAATATTTGCGAAACTTAAGGGGGCATTTTTTACCTATATATATCTTAAAACAGGAGTAAACCGTCTTATAGATCCTAACTACGACAACTTAGGTCAATTCTTTCGTGCGGGGTTGTTAGTAACTACTCGATCCTTAGAGAGAACAGCTCAAAAATTGGGTGTCACCCATGGAACGATAAAGTCCCATTTTCAAAAGTTAGAAAATGCTGAACTGATCACTATTATTCCTTACGTCTTGAATCTTCCCGAATTTACAGGACAAAAAAATTTAATAGTATTGGGGTGGTGGACGGGTATTTTAGATCCTGAAGCCGAATACGGGAGAATTATAAAGAGTCAAGTGTTTTTTGATGAGGTTGTAGCATCTCGTTTTTTAGATAGACAAATACGTTGTTCATCTAAGGACCACCTATAGTTTTCTATAGGGTACCCTATAGTTTTCTATAGACAATAAGATATAAACATGATTACCTGCATCGCTTCCCCCGCTCGGCGTTAAGCGCCGCTGGGGGCGATAAGCAGGTATCTAGATATGATCATGTATGTATCATGTATATATCCTGAGACAAAAAGAAAAGATCCCACATTTCTACAGGACCTTTTCCTTAGCACTAAGGTTTTTACTTTATTGGTATTACCTCATTAAGGTGTGTAGTGTTAGTTCGGCGTCCCCAATGAGAATCAGTTCCCGAGCCAATCTCTCAAATCTGTCTGAAAAGTGTGCGAAATACTTGGGGTGGTGGAGGCTTTTGGGATTTTCTTTCAATCCTACTTGATAGCGTGTGGCTCCTTCAACGTAGGTGATAGTTGCTCTCGTTGTCCACTGTTTGATGTTCTTGATCTTAAGGGTTCCTAGCTTTCGCCCACCTGCGCTCCATCCAACACCCCACCTGCTAGTGACACGATAGATCGACAACTGAACTCGCAAAGCCGCAATTACCGCACCTACTATGATGTCAAACCGTTGATTGGGTGAGGCTGTTGTTCCGGCCTGAAGATTTTGTCTTTGGGCGTATACGTTGTTGCCACTAATCGAAATGTGGAATTCTCCGGGTGTTGGTTGAAATGCAGGATCGTTGTTTATATGGTTGTCTACCCAATCTTTTGCTTCTCTCAAGCCACAATTTAAAACCTCTCGTACAAATTTGATGGCTGGGATTTTTTGGTGGGCTTTGCAGAGTCGTGCTGCATGTGCTATTTGTTCTGATGTTAGGTTAACCATTTAGTTTTCTCCTATCCAAGTAACAATTTCTAACTCTTTTGCTTTTTGATGCCATTCCTCGCGAGTTGCGGGATGACCCAACTCCTTGTGTTTTTTGGAGGCTTTGGGAATGAGGATATCCGCGAATCTCCTTATTTCTTCCACTGTACCAAACTCAACAAAATTCAAAAACCCTGCCCATGTTCCTGGAAAAAGATCTTCTGTCCAACAACTCAATTGAAAAGCTGAGACTAATCCTTTCCTGTAATGTTCTACCTCCTTTTCATACTGTATGGAACTTGGAACTTTCGCAAGTTCCCTGCATCGTTTTACAACCTGTTTCAATCCTGTCAACACATGTGCTGCCATTGTTTCCTCCTAATCAATTTCTCGGCGGATGCGACTCGCCGCAGCTGCTAGTTTTCTAATGTCGATATTTAGTCTCGACTTGATTTGGAAACCCTCTAAAGGATGTTGGCAGGATTTATCCAACATGTGTCTCATCGCATAGGCGTACATCTCAAGGGCGTCTTGGATGATCTTATGCTCTTGCGGGGTTACCTTTAACGTAACTTGTGCTATTGCCATTTTACTCTTCCTCCACTTCCCAAATCAAATTCTGATTCATTTTAGCGTACAACCCCTCGGGTAAAAATCGAGGTTCCTGTTTCTGGATAATGATGTCTCCCAGCTGTGGGTGAACTTCACCTAAATCATCCGCATTTCTCCAACTGCCCCCAAATGATGGGAACCAAACGATGATCCGTTGAGGGTTTGTGCGTCTAAACGATTCATGAAGCACAAACCGATCTCGTGTCCATCCCGCACATACGAGTGTTGCATACTTGCAATCCAAGAGATTTCCAAATTGTCTCGGACTTGGGTCGTTTGGTAACATCTTCTGTAATGCATCTAGCTCTGCTTTGATACTGTTGTAACTTTTCATGGTTTCTCCTTCTAACAATTGATACCGATCAGGATGTTTCAACTTTTAAAACACCCTAATCGAAATCTATTGCTTCATCATCTCCTTCATTTTGTTGTACCAGGTGTTCAGATGATTTTGGATTGCTTTTTCTGTCCTTTTGAAAATCTCATCTGATTCTGTTTCTAGAGGAGCTCGATTATGTGCTTCAACCCACACCTTGTAATTATCTTGATGTGCTCTATAATTTTTCTTGTATGAATGTAGGTAAAAGCCTTTTCCCGAGTGGTTTTCGCCTGGGGTCAAAACAAAACATGATACGGATGCTCGATCCGAAATTGTGGGGATTCCGTTGGGATGATACTGCATGTGATGTGCTAAAACCATTACCGCTATCCTTCCACACAATCTTTGAACACTGACCACATAACGACATGCAAACTCTGCGTGATCCAGGACGCTTTTTTTAATACCAAAATGTTGGGCTACCTTGCTAAGTGCGCCCTCTCGAGTTTCTTGAAAGTTAAAATCGTTGATACGATCTCTCAAATCCACTTCTGCGAACGTTTCGTCACATTTGATCTTCACTTTTGTGCTCCTTTGTTTTTGTCGTTCTACTCAATATGAAAGCTGACAGTGCAAGGTATTCGCTCATTGATGCTTTGTCGGCACATTTCTTGCACAGCTTACGATCATGGTAGGTCTTTCGTCTGCGCACATCCTTTTTGCACTCCTCACATTGTACCATTTTGTTTTCCCTTCACTGTAAAATTTGTTTTCACATTCATTATAACACACTTAACAAACTATGTCAAGGTTTTTTGGAAAATGGTTTTTCATTTGGGATAATTTTGGGATATATTTGGTATATGTTTGGATGCCTGATACAATGTAAACACATGGAGGTTTTTATGCCACAAGCGTTGCTAGACAAGTTGCCTTCCGAGGCAAAAAAAATTTATGAGAGCACTTATGCAGATGTTCTCGATAAAACAAAGGACGAGGAAAAAGCTGCGATTGCGGCGATCTCTGCAGTCAAAAATGCTGGGTTTAAGAAGGGCGAAACCGGTTGGATGAAAGCATCTGAGCAAAGTTTCGTGTATGTTCCAATTTTCCTTTTAGGTGAGGATCTTAAAGGGTGGGTTGAGGTTGGGGCTACTGGAATCTATACAGATATGAATGGGCATTCGGTATCAATTTCCGATGTTGATTTAAACAGATACATTCAAGGTTTCGAAGAAAATGTTCGAGGCCAAGATCTCCCAATCACTTTCGACCATCCTAAATCTGGGGGTGCTGCTGCAGGCTGGTTTAGAGGATTGAGAAAAACTCAACGCCATGTTCGTGGTGAGGATCGAGATGTTTTGTTGATGAAACCAGAGTGGACACCCAAAGGGCATTCGGCTGTTAAAAATAAGGAGTACCAATATCTGTCCTTAGAGATTATGCCTAATGGGTACCTAAGAGGGGCATCTCTCGTTAATTACCCAGCAGTAAAAGGTCTGCTACCAGTTGGTCAAACGTTGTACTTTTCAGAAATTCAGTTGGAGGAAAAAATGCCGGATGATGTAGCAACAAAAACGGTGAAGTGTCCTGCGTGTGGAGCAGATGTCCCAAGTGATTCTGCAACCTGTCCTGCTTGTGGGGCTAAGATGAAGTCGGAGGAAAAACCCGTGCCAGAAAAAGAGAATAAGCAACTTTCTGAGATGATGGAACGTATCGCTCAGCTTGAGAAAGAAACTGGTGTAGTGGTAGCTTTGCAGGAAGAGAATGTTTCGCTCAAGAAAACTAATGTGCAGCTTTCTGAGGAAGTGGAGCGTCAAGGCGGACAGATTAATACTCTTATCGACTTGAACAATATGCTGCGGTTGCACGAGAAAGCAATTGTGTTTATGGGTTTGAATGAAAATGAAAGCAAAACAATTGCTCCCGCATACGAAGAAGAAATTATCAATCTGCTTCTATTGGCCCAAGACCAAGATCAGGAAGCCAAGATTCTAGCTTTTTTGGGTAAATTGGCTTTAGGTGAAGCTGTTGTAGAAATGGGCGAACGTGGAAACGGTTCTATTCCCGGATCTCCAGAACGATCTCAAAAAGGGGATTGGTCGAGCCTGCACGAGAAAGCTTTGAAGATGGCGAAAGATGGTGACATTGAGTATCGTGAAGCCTTGATGGCCCTTTCGCAGGAGGTAGGTAAATAATGGTTGCTGGAAGTATAGGTCCAAACGAAGTTCTAGATAAGACTTTCAAACTCAGTTCCGGGGAGACCATCACGGGTTATCAAGTGGTTCGCCGAGGAGATAATCAGGGTGAGTGTGAAGTGGCGACCAACGATACAGAACCGTACTTGGGAGTTGCCCAGGTTAATCCTAATGGAGGCGTTACGCTTACGGCGGACGATGCGGTTAGGGTTAGGATGGCGGGTATTTCTAAAGTTCAGTGCGCTGCTGCAGTTGCGGCAGATACTAAGATAGCTGTTGTTGGTCAGGGTCTTGTCGATGACGCTACCCCAGGTACCGCCGGGGATTATTATATTGGGTTGGCTTTGGAAGCGGGTGCTCAGTTGATCGATGTTATCACGGTTGATTTGGCTAACAAAAACACCCAGTACTTTGCCAGTTAAGGAGTGAAAAATGCCAAGTGAAAAAGCAGTGCATATAGATCGGGCACTTACTAATATTTCGTTGCGCTTTACTAATGCGGCGTTTATTGGTGAGACAATGTTCCCGGTTCTTCCCGTTAAAAAGGAAAGTGACAAATATTTTACTTATGGTAAAGAACACTTTCGGCGACATGGTACGCTCCGAGCCAACGGTGCACGGTCGAATGAATATGTCTGGACAGTTTCTGACACCTCATATCAGTGTGAGGAGTATGCGCTACACACTCCCGTAACTGATCGTGAGAAAAAGAATGCGGATGCGCCGATTAAACCTGATATCGACGCTACAGAATCTTTGACTGACGCCATAAAGTTGGATTGGGAAGTTCGTTATCAAACTCTTGCTGGTGCAGCCGCATCGTTTGCGACAGGGCACAGCGCTACCCCAACGATCAGGTGGGACGCCGCTAATGCTACAATTGCTCTCGATGTCAAGCTTGGACAGGAAACAATCAGGCAGGCCATTGCAAGGTACCCAAACTACATTTTCATCCCCAGTCTTGTGGCTATGTATATGTCGGAAGATGATGAGATCAAGGAGATTATCAAATATACACATTCCGATCTGTTAAAGGTCAAGCCGGGTAGTTGGGTTCTTCCTCCAATGTTGTGGGGAATGAAGGTTGTGGTGGCAATGTCGATTCAGGATACGGCAAACGAGGCTCAGGAAGAGTCGTTGTCGGATATCTGGAGCGATAATGTGGTTATGGCTTACATCAATAAGGGTCCTGGTTTGAAAAAGCTCAGTTGGGGATATACATTCCAGAATCGCAACTGGCAGACTAAAAAGTGGCGCGAGGAAGCTCGAGAGTCCGACATCGTTGAGGTCAGTGTCATTCGTGACGCTAGGATCGTTTGTACCACGGCCGCATACGAATTGTCCGACACTTTGACATAAGGTGATCCTGGTTCCCTCCTTCTGGTGAGAGGTACATCATACAGTATGTACCTCCCACCTTGACATACGTATACTATGTATGTTATAATACGTGTAGGAGGGTGAAATGATAGTTGTTTACACGGCGATGTTTGCTGAAAATGGTAGACAGTATGATAATATGGCCGAACCTGAACATGTGGTTCGAGATGGAAGTGTAGAATACTACTATTTTACAAACTGTCAAATGTCTTCAGATGTTTGGACGATAGTAGATATTGAGAATAACATCCTCTCCGGACGTAGAGCCTCTCGTTGGATTAAAACACATCCGTTTATCCTCTTCCCAGATGCAGATTTTGTTCTTTGGCATGGTGGGAATGTTAGCTTGAGAATAGATCCTCATGATCTCCTCAAATTCCTCGGTGATAATGATACAGCAATCCTCAAACATCCTATTAGAAACTGCGTTTATAAAGAGTTTGGTTGGTGTGGTGCTTTGGATGTTGGGAAAATTATAAATGCACAAAAGGCACGATACCGAGCTGAAGGGTATCCAGAAAATAACGGGCTTGTTGCTGCTAACTTAATACTAAGGAAAAACTCAATCGAAGCTAGAAAACTCAGTCGTGCCTGGTGGGGTGAAATTGCTCGGGGTTCACATCGGGACCAACTTTCGTTCAACTATACTTCGTGGAAAACAGGTATTCCCTTTTCTACAATACCATATATAGGTGATTTTATAGACAACGATATCTACAAAAAAGGACCGCATCGGTCGAGAAAGTTGAGATAGGTCATGTTAGAAGATTTGAAAAGGTTAGCAAAGATTGAGAATGTTATTAAACAGCTTCAGGAAGAGATTGTTCGTATTAAGGGGGATGCCCCGGATCGTATCAAAGCGATTGAAGCAGAATACAAGGATCGAAAAGAGTATATAACTTTTGTTGCTCAGCTCAAGCGTGTGAAGGAGGAGGCCAAGAAGGATAAAAATCGTATGGTGAGTTTGTTTACGGAAATGGCTCTTCTTGGGGAACTTCAAAATGGTAGGAATACTTTTGATGCTGGATCTTGGGTTCAGGTCACCCCTCAATCCGATGTGCTTGAGGTTTATGACATGGGAGCACTAATTCGTTGGTGTGCTCGTACAGATTTTATTGAAATGATTATCAAGGATGTCATTATAAATCAGGATAGTATGGGGGTGTTAGTTGAATTGTATGGGCAAGACATACCCGGAGTATTGAAAAATCCCCAAAACCCATCTATAAAAATTTCTTTGGGTAAACTTGTAGATGAAGGAGAAGCCAATGGGACAAACGTTTGATTATATGCAGGTGCAAGGTGCACACCTTCCGCCCTCAGAACGTGATTTGATCAGATATATTTCGGAAGAGATTGAGCATCGTTTTGGGCCTGATAGTAGTATTGTCCATATTGGTGTTGAGCATGGAGGCAGTTTGTATTGTTCCCGAGAGGGAGCACCAAACAGCGATATCGTTGGTATTGATTTGATTGGTGATGGATGGTTGACAAATTCTAGTTCTCCTGAACAGGTTGAAGAATTAGGTGCAGCAATTATTGAAGGCGACTCAAGAGTAGTTCATAAATTGTATAACAGGCCCATACATTTCCTGTTTGTGGATGGTGATCACAAATATAAGGTTGTAAGGGAAGATATCAAGAATTGGGGTCCCAAAATTGTACCCGGAGGCGTAATAGCTTTCCACGATGCTCTGCTTGGTTCATACAAACATTGGGTGAGTAGGGCAATAAATGAGGTTCTCACGGATGGCTGGGAAGAGCAGGAATCTGTCTTGTCAATCAGATGGTTTAGGAGGAACAATGATAAAAGAGTTTGGTGAGGGAGGGATTCTTTGGAACCGTTTGAAAGGTAATCATAAAGCAGCTGTGGGGCCACGAGAACGTTTTGATGTGATAGGACAACATCAGTTTAACTTGCTAAGATCTCAAGGATTGAAAGAATCCCACCATCTTTTAGATGTTGGTTGTGGGAGTTTGCGCCTTGGAAAGTTTGTTATCCCATGGTTGAATAGGAATCATTATTATGGTGTGGAGCCTAACGAATGGCTTATTGATGCAGGGATTGAAAATGAGTTAGGTTTCCTCATGAGTGATTGGAAGCTTCCTCGATTTTTCTACTTTTCGGATTTTAAGTTGTCGCGGATTGATCGTAAATTTGATTTTATCATTGCTAACTCTATCTTTACACATGCCGGGATTGAGCAAACTTGTACATGTCTGATAGAAGCAAGTCAGGTATTGAAAGAGGGTGGGAAATTTCTGGCATCTGTCATGTTGGGAAAGGAAGATTCTTATGAGGTAAATGCTTGGAGATATCATGGTTTTTCAATCTATATGGAGGAATCTTTTATGGTATTTGCATCTGCTGCGGGTTTTGACGTAAAAAGGTTGGAAGATCCTCATCCAGGGGGCCACACCTGGTTTTGTTTGGAGATTACATGCAAGTAATCGTTACAGGAATGCACCGATCAGGTACTTCTTTGGTTGCTCATCTTATTTCTAGGATGGGTATTCATATGGGTAAACGGTTTCGTGATCCCGATCAATGGAATACTAGAGGATATTTTGAAGATTTGGATTTTGTGGAGTTTAACAGGTCAATGTTACAGGATGCGGGAGGAAATTGGAAACACCCACCTATACGAAAAGATCTAGACCGGGTGTGGTTGAAGCATAAGTCTCATCTCATCCACTTGATCAAGCAAAGGGATTTAGAACACAGAAATTGGGGATTTAAAGATCCCCGAGCGTGCCTTTTGTTGAGATACTATCTTGAGCTCATGCCTCAGATGTGGGTAGTTGTTAGTATTCGTGATTTGAAAGAAACAACAGCATCCCTGGAAAAAAGAGAGGTTGAGAAAAAGAGGGACAGTGTGGATTGGCTCACACTAATGGAAGAATATCAAAGATGTTTATTAGATGTGGTTGTTAATGAGAATGTGTATTACCACATCGTTCAGTACGAGGGATTGGTGGGTGATCGTAGTGTACGTCTGCAAGAATCTTATCAGTTAAGCCGATTTTTGGGGATGATCTATGATGAAAGAATTCTCTCATGTGTGAAATTGCCGCAATCTGGAGAATCTTAAAATGACAATATTTAGAGGGTTGTGTATAACCGGGGATGTCCAATCAGTCAATTTCGAGCGCGACTATCTTCAAAATGATTTGGATGGAAAACGCCCGATGGTTGAGGATATCGAATGGTACATAGATAGTATCATTGATGATATCTACCAAGTTCTCGATTCAGAAGGTTACACTCTTCCCATAACTCTAGCAGAATCCCCATATGGTTATCGTTACATCCAACGTTGGAATGCTTTGGGTGCCGCAGAAATGGCCGAGCGTAGGCATGCCAGTAAAGAACATGCAGACGACCTTTTGGAACAGTATGACAAGTTTAGAGAAGATATCGTTGATCATACTGTTATTTTAGCGGATGTTCCTGGGGCGCCCTTGGATTCAGAACTTGCTGAGTCTGGAACAAGTAATTTGACAGCATCCGGAGCTGAAAAAGAACCGTTTTTTACTCGGGATCAGGATTTTTAACAAGGAGTCCAAAATGAAACCCTGTCTTTTAGGAATGGTGACGTACAATCGTTTAGATTTGACAAAAGAATCTCTTACAAGTCTTCTTCAGACTGCTTCACCTGATTTATACGAGCTTGTTATTGTCGATAACGCCTCAACTGATGGTACAGTTGAGTATTTGAAAACGTTATCTCATCCTTGCTTGAAGGATATTTTTTATAATGAGGAAAATTTAGGAACCGCCGGAGCCCTCAATATGGTCTGGGAAATTGGATACGATTCGGGTCAACATGTTGGGAAAATTGATAATGATATGGTATTTTACGATAAGGACTGGCTAGACAAAATGTACCACGTCGTTGAAGTTACAGAAGATGTAGCAATTGTGGGCCTTAAGCGTCGGGATCTGGAAGAAAAACCAAACCATAATGAGGAGTTTTTCCGTACTCGTTTGTTCACCCTTCCAGGCGGACAGGTCATAGAGATTTCCCATCACGTGATGGGAAATTGCTGGTTAGTCTCTTACTCAGCTTTGAGAAAGTTGGGGGCTCTCGTTCAAATAGGGCCCTATGGGTTGGATGATTCTCTGTATTGTCTGAGGGCAAAAGTTGCTGGTCTTCTAAGCGTTTTTGTTCCGGATGTATCAATTGAGCATATTGATCCAGGACACCCAAAATATCCACAGTACACACAGTGGAAAATTGATGTTGCCGGCGAAATTCTAAGGGGCGGGGAGTATCAGAAACTGTGTGATCAGTATCAACGAGGAGAAAGAGGTGTCTTTGAATCTTTCACCTAGAGAACATGAGTGTGCAACCCTTTTGGTGCAAGGACTTTCAAACAGGGAAATAGGATTGAAGTTGGACATATCCCATCAAACAGTCAAAAATATCTTAACTTCAGTGTACAAGAAGTTAGGATTAGGAGAGACTTATGGACGAAAACGGGTTAAAGCGGTTGTGGTTTTACTTAACCATCTATAAAATAATTCCAGCGCTTCTTGGGGCGGCTACAGGAATTTTGATAGTTTGGGCAATTGTGGGGAGGTAAAACGGTGGAGTATATAGTGGTATATGCTTCTAATCCAGAAGTTTGTTGGGATGAGTTGTTATCAAGAATAGATGCTTGGAAAATTCCAATAGGTCCCATCGTTCCTAAAGGGGTTCAGGCGTTAGAGATTACTCTAACCGATTATGACAAAGAACTTTTAATAGCTAAAGCAGATCTCTTCTTATATGATACTCGTGAATGTTTGAGAGGGGATACTCGAGTTCCTGGAATTTATGTGGATTCTAAGTTGTCCCTAGATTTTTTGGAGAAACAAATTGAAAGAATTACCAACTATCATAACCGTGACCTACGATACGTGGGAGACGTATACTAAACGTTTGGTAGAGCAGTTTCTCTATTATATTAAACCCAACCAATATGAAGAATGGATCATTGTCGATAATAATAGTTCAGATAGGAATCCTTTGTTGGAGTTGGTGGATAGTGGGATTGTTCCTAAGCTTAGAGTATTACTTTGTCAAGATAATATAGCAGATCTTCCTAGGTACAATGATGTAATCCCAAAACATACTAATAGTGAGTTCATCATCTGTATATCTACAGACATGAAGATTTTCAAAAATATTATTCCATGGTTCATGCAGGGTTTTTTAGAAGGATACGATATGATTGGGTGTCCTGGCCCAAAACTACAAAGAGAACATGCTGATAAAGAGAAAGGTGGCCCGTGGCATTGGGTGCCTGAGTTGTTGGTGGTCCGTAATCTTGAGTTTGATAATACCGAACACATTCAAACACACTGTTTTGCTACTCGTAAAAGTGTGTTTAAGGAAGTGGGAGGTTTTTGGGTTCCTCCAACTGGCCCTACAATGCATAAAGGAGATCTGATCAGTGGAGAAATGTATTATTCTATAAAATTGCGGAGGGCGGGGTATAAACTAGGTCCGTCTCTTATTCCAGCACATCATTATGGTAATGGCCTCAAAACATATCAAGCTATTTTGGATTACGATAAAAAGCATGGTTGGGGGGATGTACCTAGATTGGAGAGTTATCTATGACGAAACCTCGAGTATCCGTTTGTACATGTGTATGGAACACTTCACACCTTTTAGGTAGAACGTTGCATACACTAACCCAACAAACCTATGGAGTAGAGAATTTTGAAGTTATTGTCATCGATGATAACTCAGAAGATGATGTAGATAGTGTGGTAGCTCCATACGTTGATCAATTGGATATCAAAGTACATCACCTTACTCATAATTTTGGGATGAGGGGGAATACTGTTTCTCTCAATACTGCTTTTGGTCTTGCTCAGGGTGATATTCTTTTTGAGAATACTCCAGAAATTATGTTATATCCTCAATGTATAGAGGATATGGTACAGAAGTTGTGCAAAATCGGGGGTAAGGGGTGGGTGTCAGTTAGAACGAAAAACTTGGTGGCAGAAGACCAACTTCTTATTGACACCGTAGATTGGATGAGGAATATTAGAAATATAGAAATCCTCCCCAACTTTAACTGTCCCTGGACGATGCACAACACTAAGAAGACATTTTTTGGGACACACCAAACTTGTGCGACGTACCGAAGTTCCTGGTACCATTATATGGGAAGATTCCCATTCTTTTTGGATTACGGCACGGATGATCCATGGTATTCGGGGAGGCGGGAAGAGTATGGGTTTATTAGTGAAACCATAACTCCATTTGTATACCATCAGTGGCATGCACCCATCGGATTTTGGATGGCTTTTGATCGGGCCCCCAACTGGAATAAATGGGGACACACAATGAAAAACCATTACAACGATCCTCTTGTATGGCCCAACGGTACTGGGTGGCAATGGGATCGTGACCAAGAGGGAGGATATACTACCAGATTGTCTGAAGCGGATAAGGATAATTGGAAAGGTTTGCTTTCTAAGGTTGAGAATACAGGCTTCCCTGCAGGCATTCGAGTAAAACCAGAAGGAGGGTGGTTTTGAAAATCTTAATAGTGGGTGGAGCAGGAAGAATCGGTACAGCTTTTTGTCATTATATGAAGGATAAAGGAAGGAAAGATGAGATTTATGTATTGGATCCCAACGTCCGACGAGTTCCTATCTTTCAGGCTCTCAAGTGTGGTTTTATTAGAGGCACAGTGTTAAAAACGTGTCTGGATCGTTCAAATTTGATCAAGAATTTTGACGTTATTGTTAATATGCCTGGAGGTCTTTCAGAGAAGCGTGGAGGATTGGGTTGGGAATTCAACGAACAGGCTCTTAGTACTAAGTATTTGAAAGATGCCCATCCAGATGCCCAATTAGTGCATATCAGTACATTTCATGTGTATAGGGAACCCAACAAGCAGAAAGAGGTTTGTATACCCAAACCAATCTCGGATTTTGGGTTGGCCTTGTATATTGCGGAAATATCGGCTAAAGAGGGAGTTGTTTTACGGTTTGGTGATGTGTGGGGAGGGAATTGGATTTCTGATCGGGAGCATTGGGATAGGATAGGGTGGGCAGATAATGTGTGCGAGATGTTAGAAGTGAGGTTTCCTAAAACAATAACTTGTCTTCTACACATTAAAAATGCTGTTCGTGCGATTGAGTGGGCGATTGAGAATCCTGATCCAAGAATTTATAATGTTGCTGATTTTGTGGGTACCCGTGAGGATGCGGCGAAGGCTATATTGCCGGAGGGTACGCCCATAAATCTTTTGAATCACGATCCAATAATTTCAGTTGGGATGAATACTGATCGGTTTAGAAAGGCAGGATTTGAGTATGACTCAGAATATTACGTTTTTTAGTGACAGTGCCGTTGGGGCATGTCACAAATATCGTGTATCTACCCCAATTCATTGGATCAATTGGCTGAAACCCCAATATAGATGTAGATATGGTACTCAGTGGAATAAGGAGATGGATGAAAATACTGACTTGTTTTTCTTCCAGCGCAACAGCACAGAGGAATCGTTGAAGTTGATTTTCCATCTGAGGCAAGGGGGTGTAAATGTCATCTATGATATAGACGATGATATTCTCCACATACCGTTGTCAAATCCCGTATCAGATTTATATTTTAAGAGTCCTAAGGTTCCTTGGAGTCAGCTTATGAGTATTAGGTTTGCCTCCTTAGTAACGGTATCTACTCCAGCATTAGTTGATCTATATAGTCGGATCAATCCCAATGTGGTGCTTATTGAGAATTGGTTGGATAAAGATGATTGGGCTGTTCCTGTTGATGCGCTTCTTACAAAAGATAGAGTGAGAATCTTTTGGGGAGGATCTCCAACACATAAGAACGATTTAGTTCTTTTGGGTCCAGTTTTTGAGAGAGTGAAACAGAAACACCCTGAAGTAGAGTTTATCATTATGGGAGATCAGATTTCAGAGTATGAGGATCTTGTCAGTACAATCCCCTTTGGGCCGTATAAGTTTTTTCAAAGAGTACAGCGGTCTTGTCAAATAGGTATAGCCCCAATGGAGGATAGCCTTTTTAATCGTGCCAAGTCGGATTTGAGAATAAAGGAACTCGCTGCATCGGGTATGGCTGTAGTTGCCAGCCCTGTGGGGGAGTATGCAGGTTATGATGATTTTTGTCTGTATGCCAAAGACACAGATGGATGGGTGTACGTGTTGTGTGCACTTATAGAATCAAAAACTGAGCGTGAAGAATACGCCCGTCGTGCAGAGGAATGGTCAAAAACACAATACTTGTGTGATCATATTGATCAGTGGACAAACGCTTTTGAAAGGTTATTGCCAAATGGGAATAGAGCTGAACGAGGAGATATTGGCCAAGTTGTTAGAGTACAAGATCCTTCAAGACTTGCCAACGTACCTGCAGGAGGTAAAGTCCGAGTGGGAGGCGTCCCACATTCTTAGTGCTAAGGAAGGAGACCCAATTACTCTTGATCCAGACCCGATCAATATCGATCTAGAAATGTCTTGGATTCGTATTGCTGGGCAGGAAGATATAGATATTGACGAGATTGACAGGTTTCCCGGGGTGCTTATTTTTGTTACTGATCTTACTCCAGGTACGCTGTTAATGTTTCAGCAGGAGGAGGTGGAGGAGGATGTTATGGCAGCAGCAATACGTGTTGTCAATGAGGGTACTAATGCAGAGGTTCTTGAGAAATCGATCTATCGTTATACACATGCTATTTACAACATGATGAGATATGATAGGTTTTTGTCGGGTTTGGGTTGGTTTGTAGATCGTCCAGCAAAGCATTACTCGGCGATCGAACCCAGTGAACCATTATTGAAGGCGGGTCAAGTCTCGTTTATAGTGAAGACTGTGAGTGTAGCATCATGAGAAGAAAAGCAGAAACCGTCAAATTTATGGCAACTATGACAGGTCGAGAAACTGAAGGAGATTTAGCGGGGATGGTGGTAGCTCCCAAGATTGTTTTGTGGGTGATTGATCCCAAAACCCACAGAAGAAAAAAGGCGACCGGAACCATTAACCATGGGGAAAGAGTTCAGGTCCTGAAGGAACGTAAAGGACCTATGGATGAGGTTTTGTATTTTGTCAAGAACCCAAATAATCCTCGAAACAAAGGTTGGGTAACTGCTAGGTTTGTGTTGAAAGACGAGATATGTCAATAAGTCTTGTCACCTTTACTATGATGGGGTTTCGAGATATTTTGGGGAGATTTGCCAAAGCTGATGGGGCTATCAAATTTCGATCTCGAAAAATTGCGGAAGAAGCCGGGCAACTTGCAGTGAAGGCGTTGAAAAAGAATGCTCCTGTGGGTGTACATTACATCATATCATCCGATGGGAAGAGTGTTAAGGAAACTCGTCCTGCTACCTTGAAAAAATCCCTAAAGTACAAATTAGTTCAAACAAATAAAGGTACTGAGGTACATATTTTGTGTGCACCTCACGCTGCGTTTGTAGTCAAACCCACCAAAGCCCACGAGATTGTGGCTAAAAATAAGAAATCCCTGAGATTTTTTTGGCCTGGTGCTCCTGCTCAAGTGGTTAAAGCACAAGGTGGGAATATTGTGCATTTTACTCGAGTTTGGCACCCTGGAACTAAAGGAAACCCTTTTCATGAGAGAACTATTGTTGAGATAGAACCTAAATTGAAGAATTTAATGAATAAGGGCGCAGCAAGAGTTCTTACGGAGTTCTTTTAGTTGTTTTACGCTTCATATAACCAATCATAGAGATCACTATTTTTCTCCGCCATCATCTGTTTTAACCCAATTTTTCCCACACGTTCTCGGTCAGATTTGGATAACGATTTAAGGAAGGAAACCTCATGGACGTTGACAAACAGCATTTTTCTTCCTCTAGAAAGTCTTCTAGTTTTAGATGAAATTTTACCTGCATGAGACCAATACCTGATCGTGGTTTTAGAAACACCAGTTTCTTGGGCTACAACGCCTATCCGACACAGCCGATCGTTGGGTAGTTCCTCAACACGATCATAAAAACTCATCAATAGTTCATCTGTTTCTCTCATTTCCCTGCCCTTTCCGTTATTTGTTTCTGAACGACATTTGTTACATTTAGGTAATAACGATTGTAATACCATACCTTGAGAATCCAGGTACCTGCAGGAGCACTAACTTTTGCCCCAATATCATAGTGTACACCTGAGGCGCCTAAGATGTTGCTATGAACCATTTCCACATGTTGACATCGGTCGTTTTGAATTACCCAAAAACTATCACCCTCACCAAAGTAGATCTGGTACCCGTCTTCAACAGTGTACAACGAAAACGTTTTGATTCCAGGATATCTATCCTTGATCATGGCGATCTTTTCCACGACCAGTGGAGGCAGCTCAGATTTGACCTTCTTTGAGAATCTTACATTCTTTTTGCGTGTTAGGTATGGGTACATTATCCTGCCCCATGAAAATGGTAGATCTTTTTTTCGGCTAATCGATCCCATACTACATTCTTTTCTGGATAGAGGTAATGTTGGAAGCAAACAATATATCGGTATCGTTTTTCTCCATACCGAATACGATTTAGTACGTCGATGAGATCTTCTACATCTGCACAATGATATTCTGGATCAAGATCTTCCCATCCATCCGGTCCCATAATATAACAGTAGGTCTCATCCGGTTCGTTGGAATTTGTGCAAAACTCATCGTCAATAGAAAAGGCGGTTTTACAAATCTCCCCCATCTTTTCCAACAGTACTTCTATGACAATACGCCCCTTTTTAGAAAGTTTTTCCCTTGACATTTTACCCTCCTAGTATATGTATCTCACCTGATGTGAGTCTTCCTACACATTTTCGTCTGAACGCCACGAACGAATCTTTTCCTCTTGTACTCCATCCTTTACGTTCAATGATGTGATGTACGTCTCTCCCACCAAGCCTTTTAATTCTATCAATAATATCTTTGTAATCTGAACCCAAGCCTCGCAAAACTTTTAGGTGTGCTTGGCCCCCAAAGGTTGCATCGACTGTGGTGAAGTAAACTTCAGTATCGAGATCAACCTTAGCTAGTAGAATTACTGTGTGCTGCATCTTCCTTTTCTTTCTCGAATACGTTGAAAATTTCTCCATGTATGATCAAGTTTATGGTATCAACCAAGATTGCAACCCGAGGGTCATAAGATACAAGCCATTCGCTCCCACCAACATAGGTATACCCATCATGATCTGTTAACCAATCCATTCCCGCATCGTCATTGCTGCCAAGAAGGTTGTGGATCATTTTGAAGATGGTTATAACAGCAATACGCTGGGCTTCTTGATCATCTATCACGACCTCAACTCTTCCCGTTACTTTCATTTTTACACTCCTACGCTCACAAAAATTGTTGATGCCCCACATCGAGGACATGTACCTGATTTTTTGAGGGTCTCACTTGAGTATTGTTGGTGCCAGCCACAAGTTTCTCTTTGAACTTGTCTAATATGTTTGCAAATTGGAGGTACCTTTTGCCCACCAAAATTGATTGTACGTTTTGAGAATTTGTAGGCTTTGCAGGTACAACGTGGGTAGGTACGTTCACAAAACAACCCACTAATCACGTACTCATTGACCTCAACAGTCATTGGGCCATCAATTGACGAACACATTTCCATACGAACTATGGACAAACTAAACATTTTTACCTCTCTCCAAACCGTAAACTTTATGTTTTCACATTTATTATAACACACTTAACAAACTATGTCAATACCTATTTTGGTGTATTTGGTATGATGGTTGTCGCTTGTTATAATGACAATATGGATGTGATCTTGACTTATCTTGTGCAAGAAAGGAATTAGCAGATGGCTGTTTCCGAAACCGCAATACTACGTAAGATCAAAGGAGCTAACATATTTGTCGATTGTACTGTTCCTGATTCTTACACGCCTCCGACTCTAGCTGCTGGTGTTCCGGCAGGAGGGACGGATGTTGGAGCAACGATTGGCGAATCTATTTTCAATTACAATGCTACCATTGAGTTGGTGGATGTGGAGCAAAGTGCTGCAAAAATCGCCCCACATGTAACAGAAGAAGCAATTTCTATGACTTTTTCTATGGCTGAAGTGGATGTTGATAATCTCGTCTTCCACCTTGGGCAAACTTTCTCATATGTAGAAGGTGATTTTAGTGTTATGCCCTTGGGTGGGTATATTGATGTCACCGGACACTGTGTGGCTTGTGTTGCTGAAAAGGCAAATGATCCAGGTAAATATTATGGTGGGATGATTTATTCTGCTTATACGGATGGGGATCGTGCAGTACGCCATAAAAGAGGTGAAGTTAGTCCTGTCGAAGTAACGCTGATGGGTATTGCATTACTATCAAGAGATGCCGGGGATCAGTTAGGACAGTATTTTGAAATGACATAAAGGAGACTAGGATGAGGTTTGGGGACCAGGATTATGAGATAGGACCAATTAGTGCGGATGTTTTGATCAGATTGGTTAAGTTTGGAACAAATCTCTTTCAAGAGGTAGATGAGGATCAGAAAGCAGCGCTCCTGGAACAGGTGCAAAGATCCAATGTTTTATCCCTTCTTAACATACTATCTTCAAAACACATTTACAGCTTAACGAGTATTTTGTTGGGGATATCTAAAGCGAAGGTAAAAGAGCACTGGACTTTAGTTGCTTTTACAGAGATGATCGCTGATTTATCCGAGCACAACGATCTACCCGGTATCTTAAAAAATGTGCAGCGGGCAGTGGCCAGTTTCCAGGATTAACTGCTGCCCTTGATTTAATCCGATCAGAATATGGGTATAAAGACGAATACATATTATCAAAATCAGATGCCTGGGTTGAAGCGTCTGTTCGAGCGATTACGGATCGTAAGAAACAGGAGATGTGCTGGCATTTGGTTTTGGTATCTTTGTCTCAACCAACTTTATCTGACGAGGCGGTGAAGCAACGAATTGATATGATGACCGAATTGTGGGATGTGTTAGGAGGCTCGGATGATGTAGTTGAGAAAGAAGATCCTAGCGATACAGATTGGTCCGACGATGATAAGTTAGCGTTACTGCAGATGGCCGGAAGGATGCCAGTGAGAAAGATAAAAAATGGTAGTAGCTAGTACTGCAGGTTTGATGACACTTCTCAAGCTTGGGTCAGATGTCAGTGGTCTCGTTACTGGCATCAACCAGAGCATGGAGATTTTTCAGAAGTTTGAGAATGTCGTAAAAAAGACAATGGCGGGTGTGGTTAATGCTGCTAAAAAGGGTGTTGATGCTATTGTTGGGCTTATGCGACAGATTCAAATGCTATCTGCAGGTAGTGCTAAACTCGACTCAATGCGGGATTCTTTTAATAAAATGGCGGCACAGTTTGGGGCTACTGGGCAAAATCTCCTCGCTTCGATGCAGCAAGCCACTTTGGGAATGACCAAACAATCCGATTTAATTCAATCTTCAATGACTGCAATGATGTTAATAAATAAGCGAGCTATGGGAGACGTTACAGAAACTCTCCCAATGTTTGCTAAGATTGCTACTTCTGCAGCACGAGCTTTAGGTGAAGACGTTTCGTTTATGTATGATTCATTGGTGAGAGGTATTGGCCGTGCTTCACCAATGATTTTGGATAACCTCGGTTTTACGATCAAGTTGAGTGAAGTGTATGGGGCATATGCTGCAGAATTGGGCAAAACCGTTAAACAACTAAACGTTGTAGAACGTCAGATAGCCCTTGTCAATGAGGTTATGCGGCAGGGTGCAGGGTATGTTGAGAATCTGGGCATCTCAACAGGAGGCCTTGCAACAAAACAAAAGCAATTAGCAACAGTTATGGCCGATTTGAAGGATACAATTGGTCAGGCGTTTATGCCAATGACACAGGCCTTACAAATGTCCTACAACGATTTGGCTATAACAGTTATTGATAAGCTAATACCGGCTTTTAGAACTCTTGGGCGGGTTTTGTCTGAGGTGTTTGGAACTAAGAATCCATTTATGCGATGGATTGAAGGAGATCCTGCGAAGAAAACGGCAGAAAGGATTGCAGGTTTAGAAGAATCCTTAGTAGATCTGCAAAATTTAGGGCCAAACTTTGCTGGAACGATAACTGACGCAGAAGAGAAATTTGCTGCGGGGTTAGCGAAATTAGATGAGAAATACGCACCTAAGTTTGCTAAAATTCAAAAACAATTGGTTGATCGTGTAGCTAAAATTTGGGATAATTTTAATCGTCGGCAGAAGCGACAAAAAGAAGATAGGGATCTTGAAGATCGGCGTCGTTTAGTAGACCATCAAGAGAAAATGCGGGATATTCGAGAACGTTACGATGGCCAGATCGCTGACGCTATACGTAAACGCGATGCCCGGGCTTTATTAAACGCTCTGAGACAATACGATGAGGAAGAAACTCAGGCGGAAGAGGCATTTGAGAAAGATGAAAGTCACCGTGAAGAAGATCGAGGGAGACAGGACGCTCGAGCGAAAGAGGATGCGAAAAGAGCGGAGGCAGAGGCGGTAAAGTCTGCAGAAGAGCAGATGTTAGAAGTTCGTAAAGCCTACGCAAAAGAATGGGAGAAACTTAATGTCGCACGCTTGGCGGCGGTTTCTGCAGCGGAAGCGGCGTGGAAAGCGGAGACAGATGGCCTTCGTGAGCAAATACACACTCAGAAAAAGTTGATAGCGCAGCAGATCATAGAAGAGAGTAAACTCCGTCGAGAGTTTACAAAACCTCTTCCCCCGATTTGGCAAAAATTTCAGGAAGTCTTGACTTGGGTGTGGGATAAGATATCTAGTCTAAGGGATTTGGTGTTAGCTTTTCTCCAAGATCCTGAAACGTCTCTTGAGAATATGGTTTCTCCGAAGTTGGTTGAGAAGATTGAGAAGATTAAGAAAATCTTTGGTACTTTATGGAAGGTGATTAAACTTGGTGCTAAGTTTTTAGGTGATATGTTTGGGCCTGAGATAAAAGAATTGTGGTCAGAGATTATGCTATTAGCTTTAGAATTTCTTAAGATTTTTAAAGAATTATTACCTGTGTTTGCTGTATTTACTATAATGCTGATTCCAGCAATTATCTTTGTTACGATGTTACTTAAAGGGCTGTTTTCCGCTATCGCTGAGCAAATCAAAACTTTTCGGGTATTGCTGAATGGTCTTAGACAATTTATACATGGTTGGTTGCAGTTTATATCTGGATTTTTTACTTTGCTTCAGGGTTTATTTACGGGTAATAAAGATAAGATCATATTGGGATTAGTTGAAATGGGGCGGGGTGTACTAAACGTATGGAGGGGTTTTACTCGTGTGTTAATGAGAATGGTCACCGGGTTTTTTCGTGTTGTATGGGCGTTTTTTGAAGGTTTTTTGGGTAATCTTATATCTGGGATAAAGAATTTCGTTAATAAACTAATAGGTAATTCTATCATCCCTGATATGTTTGCTGGTATTTTGGGATCGTTTCCGGGATTTTTTACGGATGCCTGGGCAAAGTGGCGTGAAGGTTGGAATGGTTTTATTGATATCTTAAAAGAGATATGGGCGGTAATATCTCAGGTTGTAACAACAGCAACAACTAGCGTTGGATTGAAAATAGGATCTTGGGTTGAGGGGATAGGAACTAGTGTATCAAAATTGTTTAACCCAATTCAAAACGTTCTCAGTAAGATAGGTAAAAAGGCACAACCCGAGGTAGCTGATACCGGCACTGAAAATAACAATTGGTTCAATTTGAACAATTGGAATATTTTCGGAGGTGGTGGAAATATGTTGGAAACCACCAGGGAGGTAGTATATGACACAGTTGCAGATGTTGTCAATACCGCCACAGAAGGAAATCGGGGAGGCAATAGGAGATAATTGTGGCTAACATCGGTTATAGGATAGGTACTCAAGCGGGAGGTATAGGAGGGTTACAGTATCTAGAAGATTTGGGGGTAACGATTCCATTCCCTACCCCATATAACCATTGGTCTATACGATACGATGTGTTAAACGGAGGCTCATATGGTGATGGGAATCCGGAATTTGAGTGGCATTTCTCAATCTTAACTATGACTGAAATGGCTGTTCTTTTGGGGTACGTCGGCGCAGGGAATCAATCCAAAATAGTTTCCGCCTCAACGAAAAATGACTTAGATGTTTGGGATAATTATTATGCTGTCATACACAGACCTACATACCCTGATCAAGGGGGACGTAGGCCGGGAAGACTTTGGAGAGATGTGGTATTCAAGTTTGGTATGGTAGAAGCAATTTAGGAGGTGGAATATGGCGAGTGTTGTTTATCATGCTCCTGCAGTAAATACAGCTGCAGTTTGTACTATCGAATCTAGATCGGGGTGGCAAGCATCATTTAGAGGAATCAGTTGGAGCTATAGTGCTGTTCCAACAACCGTTCCTGCAACTCTAACGGTTCAATCCGGATCTACAGTTCTTTTGTTGTGGTATATCGTTGCGGGTGGACCTGACAGTATTCCTCTCCCGGTGTCAATTAAAGCGAATGTGGCGGAGAATTTAGTTGCTACTCTTTCTGCAGCAGGGGCAGGAATTTTTGGTTCTCTAATGTTTACAGGATAAGTTATGGCAATACCTGCTGGGGATAAAACCCTTTTAGAGACGCATCCACACAAGGTAAAATTCTATCTTGTCGTGCATCAGCCGGAAACGGTTTTGGCGGCACGGGTCAACGACGCGCTGACAGAAGATCCTGTGGTTACTATCACGTTTGATACAGTAACATCAGGAGCTTGGGGTAACATCGAAGCTGGTCAAACTCTGTTGATCGGTTCAGCTTCAGGTACTCATGATAAAGGTATATGTAGGATACGTTCAGCAACATCTACTATCTTGACAATCGCCGAACATTCGGATTTGAGGGGGGTAGCTAACAACGACTACCTAACAGTTCTGCGAGAACATAGGTTTTGGATCAAGTATCCTCGAATAGTTGATGTTGATAATATATTTGAGGATTATAACGTTACGTATGTGGACGAGAATACCGCCTTTCCTCCTGTACCGATGATGGGTCCTTGTGGGTTTGGTTTTCTTGATGGGGCAACCCTGGATTTTGATTACGATTTTTCTGAATCTTACCCCATAGCCGGATCCAGCATTGATACATATGCAACAACGTATGAGGATGGTGATGGAGGATCATCCGCTGCAGATACTCATACCGAAACATACAGTGCAGCTACAGGAATGAAGGGATCTGAAACAAAGCTGACGGTTACGGATGACAATGGGAAGAGCAAGTCTGCTTGGCGGTATGATTTTGTTTTGGATAGAACGGGGGCGGATTCTCCAGTTAAAAATTGGTCTGCTCGTTCTGTGAGTAATATTAAAGATAGCCACGAGACGGTCGACTTTGTTATCTATGATTCTGTGGGGCAAACAATTTTGAGAGACGGTACTCGGGTTTGGATTATTTACGAATCATGGTATGGAGATACACAAAAAGAAATTCCAAATTATTATACAAACCGAGCCAATATTCTTTTCGAGGGGTGGGTGATCGGGGACACAATTCGGTTTGAGAAAGACCATACATATGTAACGTTTACCGCAAACCCCATTACTAAAATGATAGATATGGGTAGGGCATTTCCAGCAACGCTGCAGATAGCAGATTCCCCAGGTGGGTGGTATGAGGTGTCTAGTTGTACAGTTATCAAGGCGACGCTATATATACTACAACAACGTTGTAACCTGACCGAGATTGTGGATGTGCATGTACCAACAACAACTATTGCCACAGCGGGAGAGGATTGGGGAGAAAATTCTATAGAATCACAGGTGGAAGAGGCCATCAACGATGAGTTAATGTTTTTGTCCCAATCTAAAGAAGGTCAGATTTGGATTGAGAAAATAGGTCCTTTGATGACTGCGACCGAGCGGGGAGCCTTGGATGATTGGATAACTCTTGAGAAAAAGCATGGCAGGTCTCCCATGGATATAAAAGAAGAGATTATTCCCAGACTTGCCCACGTTTTTGCGGAGGGGGTTTACTACAATGTTGTAACAGATACCGGTATCCCGTACTTTTCGGAATCTCCCGGGTTAGCCCTAAAATATCGAGGGGATGGTAAAGAGAGAGTCTCTCAACTTGCTTTGTCTAATCAAGCACACCTCAATCAAATATCTGGTGATGTATTAGCAATGAAAAACGCGAAATATCCTGGGTTTACTCTACAAATGACGGGATTTTGGACAGTTTTTGATCCCGTTCCACAGAAGAAAATAGTTGTGTCCGGGTTTACTAGTGATCGGGGATCAGATCTTTCTGGTCTCAGTTTTTTGGTAGATTCGGTTAAATACTCGTTTGAGAAGGGCATGTGTCAAACAGAAATTGTTCTTGTAGAACTAACTGACGGGGTAGATGGAAGAACGGTGTCATATCCGACAGAAGTTCCTGCAACTGTAGAACCTTTAGATCCTCCACCTATTCCTCCAGAAGAAGGGCATTATCGAGGAGTGATTTTTGCTACGAATCCGGAAGGATCATTTTATACAGACGAATTTGTTTTTACATCTCTCCCAACTTGGGTGGATATGCAAAACGATGAGTTGGTTGCTGCTGGGTCTAAGAATGTGTGGTCTATCCGTCAAGTTTTATATGGGGACGGGGTAGAGAAGTTGTTTGCTTTGTGCTATTGTGGGTTTTATGAGTATAATCCTATGCCCCCCGGATCAGGTAATTGGACACAAAGGGTAAAAAATTATGAAATTGCAACTCTAGCGGGTGTTGTTGCAACTCAAGGTTATGTCATGATGGATACAGTTTATTCAGTTAGTAATCCAGGTCATGCTTGGGGAGTTTTGAGAACACAGGCGTTTGGGGGACCTTTGGGTTACGGATTCAATCTTGTTGTGTGTCATACACATGATGGATGGCAGACCTTGGTTGAGGCAAACTCCGTAATATACAATAACGACTGGCATGGGAGGATGGCACGGGCCCAAATAGCTATAGCAAATGATGGTACAGATGAGGTATTGTTTTTGTCATGGCAGTCTGCCCATTCAGGTGGAGGGAGTTGGGGGGTAAAGAAGTCAATAGACGGTGGGACAAATTGGGCCGATTCGTTTTTAGACGGATGTCCCGCATATGCGGCTCCTATCACATCGTTGTATTGTCCGTATTCAAACTTAAATTATGTTTATGCTGCATGTGGTGAAGGGGTGCAAGAATTCGTATACTCAACAGATGGTGGTGCATCTTGGTCAAGTCCATATTCTCTGGCTTCTGCCTACCCAATGTGGCTTACTGGACCTCCAACAGATGAAACCGTTCTCACAATGCTTGATCAAAAGAGGGCCTTATATGAATGGGATGGAGTAGATTTCAATGAATGGGGCGAGTATTACGATTGGTGGGAAGTGTCAGATCCTGATACCTATGGTGGATTCGCTCGTGGTGTTCGTGTGCTTGAACGAGATTCGTTGGGAGGGTTAGTCAAAGCGATTATTGGTGGATATGATCGGGCGGATAAAGGGAAAATCCTTCTTATGGAGGTGAGCGGCCGCACAGTAGTTACAGAAAATTGGAATACTGTAGCTAATAACGATTGGATAAATTGTATATCTCTCCCAGCAATGATAAGTGAGATTTTAGATGACTAAACGTCAAGAAGCCTACAATGCTGTTTCAAATTTGATCGGGATCCTGGAACCCCGATTTGAGCGCATAAAGGGGGTTTTGGGTTTTCCGGGTAATACGGTGGATGCGTCCGTAACAGGTCGTCCCAATTTTGTTTATTTTCAAGAAGATGGGAATCCTTCAAAACTTCATCAAGCATTTAACAATAAAGTATCTCCTATTCCTGGGTTGCCGGTAATTGCTGGAAGAGATAATGTAAATCCTGCAGTTATTCAAATTTTGGATATTGATATCGCATCAATACCCAATTGGTTAGGAAGGTCGTTTCTTCAACAGCATCATAAGACACATGAGTTGGGATCAGTAGATTCTGCTGACAACACCATTGATAATGATGTGGTTTTTGTTCAAAAGGGACAGATGGTTCCCTTAGCACTAAGGCCAGATGATCCTGCGAGTTTGCGCCTCTATGTGTTTGCAGATTATTATAATCATAGGGGTGAGATGCAGTATTTTGAAGGTGACTATACTGAATACTTTGCTCCACATCCTGTCCCTGGTAGTAGTTACTATATTACAATTTCTTTGGATGGGGAAGAAAATGAGATATCGTATGTTACAGGGGCATCTTTTTCTGTGTCAGGTTCAGGAACACCCTGGAGAGAAAATATACCTGATCCTTTGACTGGAACATATCCTCTGGGTGCCATACGGATGGACTCTGATTTGACCACCGTTGGGTATGATACGTTAATACCTCTCTTGCCCTATCACGAAACATTGGGGAGCTTTGTTTCCGGCAATATCCACCAACACACCTCAGATTTAGATGGTGGATATCTTATGTCCGGTCTAAATATTACAGGGGACGTCAAGGTAGCTGGAGATGTACGGGTTGGTGAACGTACATATTATACAGGTAGTGTATCAGGTATGGGAAACTACCTAAGGTTTTCGGGAGGCCCATCCTTTAACCCTACCTGGGGGAGCGATAATAGTGATCCCTTGTGGTTGTCTCGGGCAAATATTGCAACAAACCAAACTGAACTCCGGATGAATGTAGGAGATAATGATGTAGCAGTTGATGCTTTTGTCATTGGTTGGACGTATGGGGGTATGTGGAATCCTGTATATCGTATGGATATGCTTGGTTCGTTCACGCAAGAGCCGTATGGATTTCCAGATAGGACGACAAGTACAATATCATTTGTTAACGGTACACGCACTTTTACCATTGCCCCAACTGGTGCATCGTTCAATGTACGTATTGATGGTGTCTTGATAGAAAAAACGGCAGAATCTGTCATCGTTCCGGACGTCACGGATTTGTACCATATACGATACAATTCGAGCGCGGTGCTGGTTGCTGAAACGTCTGAGCCAGACCTGCATACAGAAGTGCCTGTGGCTACATTGTATTGGAATGTTGATGATGGTGCTGGCATGTTGCACGAAGAACGTCATGGTACGATCATGGATTTGGACACACATGAGATTCTACACAATGTGTATGGAACTCAGATTGCCTCTGGGTTCGCCATGTCAGGTTATACATTATCTCCAGCTGTTCCTGCAGATGCTGATAACACATATGCCATAGCCGCAGGTGTTGCATACGATGAGGATATACGATTGGCGATTACTGCGCTGGCTGATGGAGGACCGTATCTTCTTATGTATCGTATCGGTGCTGCAGGTATATGGTCATGGGATACAGACGTTCTTCCATTCTGGTATGGAGTGAATTACATACAGTACAATCAGTTTGTTGGTGGTGCCTGGCAGCTGACAGAGATTACTAACGGTGAATATTGCAACTATTATGTGGTTGTGTCGAATGCTACAACCACATCTCACGAGTTCATGTTATTTCCTGGTCAGGAAGTTTACTCGTCTCTTGCCGATGCGCTGCAAGAAAATATTGGATCACAGAGTCTTGATAAATTTGTGGCAAGTGAAGTTGCGTCGCTGTACCAAGTAACACTTCGTGGTGGGGCCGGATATGGGTCAACTGGTAAGTGTCGTATTGAGTCTGTTGTTCAGATAATTGGAAGTCTAAATGTGATAGTGGCCGGCGCCAGTCCAAGCAGCCACGCCGCACTAAATGATAGAGATCTCCCTGCACAACACCTTGCTACTGCCATATCACCTGAAGTGACGAATTTTAATAGATTGCTTGGTGTAACTGACACAGATGTTCAAGAGGCTCTGGAAACGCTTGACGATATCCGTGTTGTGTCGGATGCAGCAACAAATAGTGTGAGCGTAGTTTCAGAATATTTGCACATCACATCAGACACACCCTTAGCTGGATTTGGTGTAAGGCACGTATTCAAACTGGAAGACGATGGGGGTAATGAGGAAGATGCAGCTGCTGTAGATGTCATATGGATAGACCCGACCGACAATGACGAAGATGCAAAGATGAAATTCTCATTACAATTTGGTGGGGCAGGATTGACAGAAATTCTAATGTTGAGTATGGTGGAAACTATATTCAACGAAACCGGTGAGGATGTTAATTTTCGTATCGAAGGTAGCACAGATGCAGAATTGTTCTTTGTGGATGCCGGCGCAAATCGTGTTGGCATAGGCACAAACGGGCCAGTTAAGACATTTGATGTCAACGGGACAGCTATTGTACAAGGAACATCACATACTGGATTAACCGTGTTGAACACATCGACCAGTTCTAGTCGAGCAGGTTTTAGGTTGGAGGTGCGGCAAACCGCACACACCGGAGACTACTTTATCTTTTCTATGCGTGGTGATCAGCCTGATCTGGTGATGAGTGTGTATGATTCTAGCACAACAACATTCCATCAGTTGATAACGTACAACTATTTAAATAATAAGGTCAGTTTTGGTGTGAATAACTTTGTTGGTATAGGTGTGGCCTCGCCAGCTAGTTTGTTGGAGTTGGGATGTGCAACAGAGGATTTGGAGATTGTAGATGCAGGAAGTGCTGGGGCAACAGAACAAGATTGGATAGAAGTAGAAGTCAATGGTGTAACTGGATACATTCGTGTGTTTAATGCAAAATAGGAGATAGTATGGTAACAACGAAGCAATGGGAAGCATATGATTTGAAGCTCAAGATGCTAAAAATATCACGGATGGTGGTGGAGGGTATTTCAGCAGTCCATTTTGAACAACGTTATGACTATACAAATGAAGACGGTACCATTTTGCAGGAAGTGCCTGGAAAAAGGTTCGTAGATGATATTGCAGTATCCGACATTCCATCCAACATATTGGCATCGTTATCCGTGGTTGATACATGGATGTACAACAAATGCCTTGAAAAGGAAGGAATGAAATAAGTACAGCATCTTTCTTTTTCCTCATGATCTGGAATGTATCATGTACTTGGAGGAACCATGTCTAAGATTTTGGTATTACTTCAGAATGAACCACCTCAAATAGAGGCAATCCTTGGAGACGGTATAACTCCAGAGTTAGCACTGAAGATGTGTTCTGCTGCTGTGGAATTCTTTCGGCAACAGATTTTTGAAGCTGAAATTGAGCGTAGGATTGCTAAAGCACAAGAAGAAAAGCCATAGGGGAACCATTCTCTGCTGTGAGCGTATATAGTATCACTAACATGAGATTCTAAAGGAATTTTTTGCGTTTTAAGAATTTTCCTTCTTTTTGTGACAATGTATCTTTAATAATATAAAGGTATATTGTCTTTTTTTGTCCATTTTACTCTAAAAATGTCATTTTTGCAATGTAGGATCTTGTAACGCAATCTCCTTGCATAACTCCTTTAGATGTGTTATAATACGTTTAAGGAGAAAACATGCCAATATCTATTCCTTTAAAAATGCCCTCAAAAGGGCAAATAGAAAAAGCCAAACGGTGCTGCATTTGGGAAACACCTGAAGGATGGAATGTTTGGGATCCAAAAGTTGATTCTAATCACATTGTGGATCCAGATTTTCAATGTGACTGTATAGGTTTTTCCCGAAATCTTTTTTGCTCCCATGTTTTGGCAATGAAGCTTTTTCTTGCTATAGAAATCAACCAAACTTTTGCTGACACTTTAAGTAAAATAGGTATTGACATAGAATCTTAAATGTGTTATAATGAATGTACAAAATAACACATAGTTTAGATGGAGGTTAGACGTGGCCAAAAGAAGAGTTCGTAGACCAACAGAAGACATCGCCTTAGGGAGGGTGATGCGTGATCAAAAACAAGCTGAAAGAAATCTGATCATGGCCTTGCGAAGAGATCCAAAAAACAAGGAACTACTCCTCCGGGCCCAGAAGCTTTTTGTTACGTATCCTAAGGATGATTAGATGGTAAAGTGCGAGAAATGCGATAAGGAAGTACGTCGGCGCGTGACGTATCAAGATCAAAAGCTGTGCAAAGAGTGTGCTGAGGCAGAGTCGGTGGCAGCGTACCTGGCTTTGTCGGCGTTTATTATGAGAGATGACAAGGATGATTAGATGCCAATAAACACAGGACAGGCACCGTTTTGCCCCATGTGTGTGGCAAAGATGGTCCTTAGGAAAAAACGATCAAACCCCAAAGATACTTTTTGGGGATGTCCAAACTATTTTCGTACAAAGTGTAAGGGTTTGCTAAACCACGGCCAGGCACATTTATTTATGTCCTCATCCTCTCAAATAAAATCCTGGACAGATCAGCAGGAAGCAATTTTTGCTGCAGGGATAGAAGGGATTGAGAATGTTTTTGTGGGTGCCGGTCCTGGGACAGGCAAAACCACAACTAATGTAGAGTTGGGCAAACGATTATCACAAAAATACCTCGGTTTAGCTTTTAACAAGCATATAGCTGATGAATGGGCTGCTAAGGATCGCAAGAATGAGGTTAGAACTACTCATTCATTTGCACTCCGTGAATGTCATACCCATTATGGAGATTTTAAACTCGATGTAGAAGGTAAGAAGTATCGAGAGTTGATTTGGGCACAACTTGACTGTCAGGATCATATTGCGGATGTAGATAAGAAGGAGGTAGCCCATCAGTTGTCTAGGCTTATTGATCTGGCCCGCAGTACACTGAATGAGAATCCCTTAGAATTGGCCGATTACTATGGTATGGCTATTGACATAGATCTTGATTTGTTCAGGATGATGTTTAAGTTTATTCTCGAGCAGGGTAGGGCCAATTTAAAGGTTCTAGACTTCACCGATTTGATATACTACATTTGGTTTTATAAACTTCCTGTAAGACAATTTCCGAGAATCCTTGGAGATGAGGTTCAAGATTGGAATGCGTCTCAGTTGTATCTGGTTCAACAAGCGTTGGAACCTGGTGGAAGTCTGATCGCGGTGGGTGACGAGCATCAAGCATTGTATGGGTTTCGAGGGGCGGACTGCGATAGCATCCCAAACCTGATCAAAACATTTAGCGCTAAGGTATTGCCCTTAACGTTGAGCTTTCGATGTGCAAAGGCAATTGTGGAGCGGGCTAATCAACTTGTCCCTGAACTACGAGCTGCTCCAGATGCCCCTGAAGGAGAGATTTTATACGATAACCAAGAGGGTATTTTGCGTAACATTAAACGTGGTGATATGATGTTGTGTAGAACAAATGCCCCTCTTGTCGCTCCAGTATACTCTTTGATCAGGCGTGGGGTAAAAGCAACAATTAGAGGTAGGGATATTGGGCGTGGGTTACTGTTGTTTATTGAAAAGTTCGAGGAGGGTTCAGCAACCCTAACAGAGCTTTTAATCAAGATGGATAAACACGCAGGGAAGAGAGTTGAGAAGTTGGTAGCGTTGGCGCGGAACGGATCAGCACAGGCTTTGCAAGACAAAGCAGAAACTATAGTGCAGATTTCGTTAGGGGCAGATTCCATAACCCAGCTTAAGAAAAATATTGATATGCTGTTTGGAGACAATTCACCTGCAGTGGTTGCAAGTACAGTTCATAAGGCTAAAGGTTTGGAAGCAGATAGGGTTGTCATTCTAAGACCAGATTTGATGCCACATCCTCTAGCAAAAAAGGATTGGGAGATGAGGCAGGAAATGAATATCATTTATGTTGCAACTACAAGAGCAAAAAATCAACTTACTTTTGAGGTTAAATAGGAGGTAATATGCTGAATGTGATAGAGGTTTTTAGTTCAATTCAAGGGGAAGGGAGCAATACTGGATTGTGGATGACGTTTTTACGACTTTCTCGCTGCAATCTTTCTTGTTCATGGTGTGATACGAAATATTCTTGGAAATCTGGAACAACTTTTTCAAATCGAGATTTGTACACAAGGGTTTTGCGAGCAGATCCCGATCCTCGGTGGATCATTTTTACGGGTGGGGAACCTACACTGCAACAAGAGGGGATGGTTGATTTTATGGCATATGTTCGAGAACGTCTTCCCTCGGTTCGGTTTGCTATAGAAACCAACGGGACAGTTGAGCCTTGGGTTATGCTGATCAAATATTTGGATCATATAACGTTATCACCAAAACCTTGTCAGACAGGGATCGATAAGGCTTGTCAAAGTATTTCCTATTGGATGGGTCGGGTGTGTTCGGAGAATGTTTTTATGGAATTGAAGTTTGTGGTTACCCAACAGGCCGATCTCAAAATGATTGAACGAATATATAACGATGTTCCATTATATGGATATAACATCCCAATCATTCTTCAACCCAACGGTCAAGTCAACGATTATCCTGAGGCGGCCCGTCGGTTGGTTGGTTGGGTAAAAGACTGGCATCTGAAAAATGAAGTGAGGGTGATGTTACAGACCCATAAGGTCCTTTGGAACAACGAAAGAGGAAAATGAGTGAAAAGGGTTCCCTGCTTAAGAAAAAAGACAGGCCGCCCTGGCATAAATGGGTGTACGGTTGTGGACATAATCCGGCACTTGATATCAAGAATAACGAGAGTTTGTCCGTGATAAAAAATTATATGAACAAACGGTTCGACTTGATCACACCAAGGTCTCCAAAATCAATTTGACATCGGGATAACGGGTGTGTTATAATGAATTATAAGATATTGGAAGGGAGGTGGTAGGAAGGATGAAGGCTTGGAGGACAAAGGTACAGGAGATTATTAATCTAACTTTCGGTTATGGTGTGTACACCGTACATCCGGAAGATATTGAGAAGGTGCGGGATTTCTACGCTCGGGTGTTGCCCGAAGTTTTTGCACCGCCTCAAACAGCATCTATTGTCAAGTATCTGTCCGGGGAACCTTTGAATGCGGCGGAAAAGCAGCGCAAGTTCCATACGGTACCCTCGTTGCGCTTCGCAATAAGATCATTGGAGGTGAAACCGGATATTATGGAAGTTGTGTTGGACGAGGAAGAGTATTCACTAGCGGCTATTGGGAAGGTTGTTTATGGTAAACACGGAGATCCAAAGGTTTACCATCTTCGCCTACCGGATCCTGAATCTGGTAATCGGTATACTAAGGCAGAGGTTGAGAATATCTTGAGGGAGCTGAATAGTAATGACAGCGACTAGTGAGGAACAGGAAATCGGTTTGAGCGTTGTTAAAGCTATTGAGAAAGGTTCAGTCCGTCTGCGCATTATGAAAATTTGGGGCTCCTTGGATGTTCGTCATAGAGGATCTAACCTGGGTTGTGGTATGACTTGGGTTCCTGAAGGGAACCTTCCCATTAGTATTCCTACAAGTGCCTACGACTGTTTGACGGCCGAAGAGTGTACTGAACTTTTTCAAGATTTACTCCAAACTCTAATGCCGGCGGTTAAAGTGTTCATAAGAGTAATAGATGAGCAAGACGATGATTTCTAAGGGAATGGATGTAATAGTGAGAAAACCCGATCATTGGCGTGATGGGCAAGAGGGAACTGTTGAGAGTGTTGCTCCTAGAGTGGATTACGCTCGGGTAGTTTTCGGCTCAGATGAATTCCCTTGGTCTTTTTCGTTTGATGATCTGGAAGTTCTCGAAGACGATTTTTAAGGAGGGATTATGGTAGATGAGGCGCAAGAAATTTTAGATGATATCAAGGCTTTGATCAAAAATCGAGGTCTGGATATTGTCAATGAGGATGTAAGAACATCCAAGCAGGGAGGGAATTGGAGAATGACCCTCAAGCTTACAATCAAACCAAAAGTTCAAGTAGAGGCGGAGGTATAAAATGCCTATTTTGAAAAGACCGGATCCAGATTTCGAGCCGGAACCAGAATTTACAACGTTTAAGGATGGCAGTTATACAATCAAAGCCATCCAGTGGATGACCAAAGATGATGAGGATGCACCAATCTTTGTCAATCGTAAAGATGGTCAGTTGACAGCAAGATACAGAACGATACAGGAAAACGGGGAAGATGGGCCTCCAGGTAGTCTGGGTCCGGCTGAAGTTCCCCTGTTGGTGCGGGCGTTTGGAGGAAAACCGGGAAAACTTCCCAAACGCGAAGGTGATCCTACGGCGTTTTTGATCGCTGCCCGGGACATGGTTAACAGCTTGGAAAAACCAATCAAGGTCAAGGTGGAAAGTGGGTGGATTCAGTATATTCCAGGAATGTCTCTTCCACCTGACAAATATTTTACTTTCCTGTTCCACGGTGTGGCTACCAAAAATGAGTTGGATGAACCTAGCTGGCGCAAGGGTCAGTATGGGAGGTGGTTTGGCGTTAATCTTGAGGTTGCAGGAAATGTCCAACAGAAGCCTACAATTTACGACGGCCTCATACGTTTCTGTATAGTATCGTATGGATTGCATGAGAATACCGACGGTCAACCAGAATTTGACGTAAACGAGGGCGGGAAATGGACAGGTGCCGCGGTGGGAACCAATAAATTCATAACGGCTTATGCACCGACCTTGTACGAAGAACAGTTTGGTGATCCTAACAACATTTGTCCTGAGCTTGATAAAATTGGCCGGGATTTGGGTCGGAAGTGTGTGGGTATGACCAAGCGAGATAAGGCGGGGCGGGTTAAGATAGACGTGGGATCATTGTCAAGCATTGATGAGGATCCCGATCCATTTTTTGAAGCAGAAGAACCAGATGCCAAAGAAGAGGTGAAGGAAGACGGTGCCACGAAAGAGGCGAAGGATCTTCCCAGTAGGAATGTGGAGGATGAAACCCCGATTATTGATCGTATCAAGGACTATTGGTCACAGTGTGCAAAGGGCGAGGCGTTTGATAAGTCCGGTAAACTGACTGCAAAGGGAAAGACGTGGGCCGGAAAAACCCTCAAGCCCTTCCTGCAGAAAAACAAGATCAAAGCCCGCATCGAAACCTGGAACGATGATCAGATGCAAAACATTGAGAATTTCATGAAAGCAGACCTGGGTTTGGATGACGATGGCAGCGACTTCTAGGTTCCTTTCGAGGAATACTAGGGGTTTTGTTGGAGGTAGTGAGGAGGGGGAGGTAGAAATTAACCCCCTCCCACAACAAATTTCAGACCCCTGTGATCCTCAATGGCAATATCCCAATTGGGTGTGTACCCCATATTTGTTCGGATGTTATGTTAGACAACTACACAGACGAAAAGCTATTGATCCTACATACAACATTCAGGTATATACAAGGTGGGCTAGCAAGATGTCAAAATTACATTCCTGGGAAAGGTTGTGTCGGGCATCATGTTTAGCAGTAAAACGAGCACAACATTCATTCTCCACAAAGTTTCTTGAAAAAGTTCTCCCCGAAGTCCCCGAAAACCCAAACCACGTTTTGTCTATCGGTTTGTTCTAAATGAAAACGCACATGCCTTCTTTGGTGGATCAATATGTCTCATTAGTTCGGACAGGAACAGTGTTCCGAGGAAAGTGTCCTTTTCATCGGGAAAAAGAGGGCATGTCGTTTGTTGTGTATGCTGATCATGCATTTTGTTTCGGTCGATGTGACAAGCCTTATTACCCCGTAAGTTTCCTCATGCAAATCCTTGGTATAAGTTATGTAGATGCTAAGGCAAAGATTGAGAATCTTCCACCAGTAATTCTTCCCACATTTGCGAAACAGGTTAAAAAATCTAATCTCTCTGCAATTCCTGCAGCAATTCTACATAATTGGCGATCAATGTTAAAAGACAGGCAGAGGGGGTATTTTCATTCACGGTTGTTTACGGATGAGACAATTGATCGTGAACAGTGGGGCTGGGATGGGCATCGTTTTGTATTGGTTGTTTGGGAGGGAGAACCTGGACAGTCTAAACCGATATCAGTGCGCCGCAGATCAGGGAATGAGAATCTCAAGCCGAAATATATAGGGTTAAAAGGGTACAACGATCAATGTCTGTACAATTTATGGAATGCTGAGAGGGTGGAGTCAAATGATATTCTTATCTTTTTTGGAGAGTTTGATACAGCGCTGGCTTATCAAGATGGCTTGGCCAGTGTGTCTCCTACAAACGGACAAAATACATGGAATCAAAACTGGAATAAGTATTTTTATGATGCTGATCAGTACATTTTTCATGGGCGGAGATTAATTATTGTTCCGGATAAAGGAGAAGAACTTAGGGGTTTCCAACTCGCATCAAGATTTCTGGGGAATGCAGAAGTTTTTCAGTGGCCTGAAGGTGATTTTTCAGATTACAATTCGTTTAGGTTAGCCGGGGGATCTGTCAACGATTTCTTAGTGCTAAGGAATAAGTAAATGCGCATAGATCAGGTTGAACGTGCCGTATTAGCTGTCATGTTCAATGACAAAACCTCATCAACCCAAATCAAAGCCGAGCTTTCAGCAGACAAATTTGTGTTTGGGCCCTCAACTGATGGGAAAGTTCCCAAAACCTCATCACACAAACTCATTTACAGATCGATGTTGTCTTGCAAAGAAATTGATCCAATCGCTGTCGCGATCAATCTTGGTGATGATCTGGATAGAGTTGGAGGAGAGGCATATCTGGGATACTTGTCCTCACAGTTTCTCAATCAGATGGGTATCATGTCTTCAGACGGTCTTGGCGAATGGGTAACGTTTGTTGATCGTTCTGGTCGTTTGAAGGCGATAGGGGATGTTGTAGAATCCTCAGCGGCTTTATATGAAAATTTTCTTATGCTTGTTGAGAATGTGGAAGATGTAGATCAGTTTGGTAGTGACATTGTACAGAGAATGACCACGATTTTATTAGGAACATCTACATCTGGTTATCAACATATCGCTACAGCGAACAACGAATATGCGAGACGTGTTGAAGATGAGGCTTCAGGAGAAATAGTTACGTATTATCCTATGGGTTGGCCTAGTTTCTCAAGATACGGGTTGCCCCCACAGGATGCCTTGTTTGTGTTGTCGGGTCTGTCTGGCATTGGAAAGACTCAGATAATGCTGCAGATGGGATTAGGTGTAGCAATTCAATTGAAGCATAATGGGTTGTCGGGAAGGGTACTTTTCAATTCATACGAGATGGCTGGATGGAGACTTTCGAGGAGAATAGCTTCCTGTCTAAGTGGGGTAAATTATCAGAGCAAAAAGCTGAAAGATACAAGATCTAAAGAATATTCTCAAATGATGCAGGCTCTGGAATTCGTGAGCACACTACCAATATTTTATGATGATACTGATATGACCTCAAATCAAATCCGTTTACAGGCTTTGAAGTTGGCTGCAGAAGAACCAGTATACTTTATTGGGATAGATTATGCAGAAGAACTCCCCGATGAGGATCCAGGTAGTGAGGAATTGAGAGTCTCGAGAATTTTTCGTAACAGTAAAGGAACGGCAAGAGCAACAGGGGCTTGCGTTTGTTTATTGAGTCAATTGTCAGATGTTAGTAAATTCCCATCTGGTATTGTACCATACAACCGTTTAAGGTATTCAAGGGCAGGGACAAATGCTGCGGATGTCATAGCATACCTGTACAATCCACCTCAAATGCGGAAAATGAGAATCCCTTTTACTTTCGATAATTCTCTGGGGGATGAGAGTATGGCGTATCTCTTGATACAAAAGTATCGGGATGGGGAGGTTACTTCAATCCCTTTACTTTGGTATGATAAGTTAGTAAGATTTGAGGATCCCATTTTGAAAAAGGTTGGAGGTCGAACAGAATTGTACCAACATATTGAGGACCTTGGATACGTGGATGGGGAATTCATTGCCGAGGACTTTTGACATAGAGTTTATTATGTGTTATAATGTAAATAGGAGGTAACAATGAGAATATATAAAACTTTCACGTTTGGAGCAGCGCACAGTCTGCCCGAACACAAGGGTCAGTGTAGAAACCTTCACGGACATACCTATAAAGTAGAGGTGTGGTGTGATGGTTGGATTGATCGTGAGACTGGAATGGTGGTTGATTTTGGTGATCTTAGGGCGATCAAAAGGACATATGATCATAAACTACTAAACGAGATCATATCCAACCCTACAGCAGAGCATCTTGTCGGAAAAATCTTGCGGGATGTGGAACATGTTTGTGGCGAAAATGTTCAAAAAATTACTGTCAGGGTGTGGGAATCTCCTACATCTTGGGTCGAGATGGTATTGAAGGAAGGAAATTACAGTGACTGACGTTTTGGGCAAACCCCCGTTTGATTTTGAGAATCGGACTAAAGAAGTGGCATCACGACATGTTGTTAAGATGCTTATAGCTTTGGGTGTAAACTTACGTACCAAACATACAGAAGGTACTCCAGATCGTATTGCTCAAATGTATATGGATTTTTTCGATGAAGGTAGAAATTATTTTAAGTTTACCGTTTTTCCGTGGGTGGGGGAGGATATGATAGTTGAGACAAATATCACATTCTATTCTCTGTGTGCCCATCATTTCCTACCATTTTTTGGGTCTGTTGATATCGCATATATTCCAAACGGGAAGATGGCAGGATTGTCAAAGTTAGCTCGGACAGTTGTGAAGTTTTCCCATCGTCCTCAGGTTCAAGAGATATTAACTAAGCAGATTGCGGATTTTTTAGTAGAGAAATTGGAAACCCAACATGTTGCTGTTTTAACTCGGGCAGAGCATTTGTGTATGTCAATGCGCGGTGTAAAATCTCCTGGACATTTGACAGTGATTCCAGCATTACGCGGAAACTTCCTTGAGCTGTCGGCAACGAGGGAGGAGTTCTATAGGATTGTGGGGATGTCAAGGTGAAGCTGTGTATTGACCTTGATAAAACCATAACCCAAGGGAAATACGATTACCCACAATACTCTAAGTGTTTGGTTAATGAGGAGATGGTTCAATGGCTCAGGGATCGTAAGGTAGAAGGGGATACGATTATCATTCATACGGCAAGGAGGTTATGTGATCAAGTGTTGACGTTTGAATGGTTGAACAAAAATAACGTACCTTTTGACGAACTGATTATGGCTAAACCTCTCGCTGATGTGTATATTGATGATAAAGCGATCAGGTTTGAGAACATTGATCAATTGAGTTGGGATTGGGAGGTGTTTGTTGAATCTCGATGTAGTTAAATTGTATGAGGAAAGATCTCCTATGGATTCAAAATCTAGTCTTGCTAGGTTTTTGGAAAAGATGGGGATATCAAGACCTATAAAGGTAGTGGGTACAATCTACGACACCGTCCACAATGTTTATAAAAAAGATGACTGGGACGTATTGCTAACAGAGGATGAACAAGATATCCATGAACTATTCGCAAAAGACTTCCCAGTATTTTCATTTTTCCCAATAGTCCGTTATCAGTTCGTAAATGGGATAAACTTAGGTACTAAGTTTTTGAGTAGCGCATCACATGCTTGCAGCGAGGCTGCAGATTTTTTAGTTTGTGCTGAAATTTGGGTGATGTCCCAGTATCAAAAATCTACGTACCTTTCCCACTATGGGCAATTTTTCACAGATGAGCTGATTGATCAGATGCGGAATAAGACGCGAGTTGTATATCCTGGAATCGATCTTGAAGGCCGAGATATTCAGGAACCCAAAAAGATGGGAAAAGAGGGAAGATTGAGAATATTCTTTCCTCATAGAATGTCTCATCAGAAAGGCCTAGATCATTTACAGAAATACTTAAGAACCTTGAAACGGAAAGATCCTAGTTTGAGAATCACTCTGGTTTCAGGAAAAGCTCGTGTGAAAGTTTGGCGCGAGATAAAAGAGGAGTTTGAAGTTGAGATTTATACAAGACTCCCAAGAAGCCAATATTTGATCGCTGCTACAGGATGTGATGTAGTATTTGCCTTTCCTCGATTGGAGACGTTTGGCCTTGCGGTTATGGAATCTGTAGCGATGGGGTGTCGGCCAGTATTGTGCAATGATCTGTCATACCCTGAATTGTATCCTGAAGACACTTTGTTTAACAATACAGATCAAGCGGCTGAAGCTACACTAAATAAGATGGGTACAAGGTTTGATAATAGTTTTGTCCAAGATTATTTATGGGATAAAGTGGCTCCAAGTTGGAAGATGGGTTTTGATGAGGTGTATTCCAATTTTTATGGATCAGTAGATACTACCAAAACTGGACAAGCTATTATTGATGCAGTTAGAGAGGTTCCTCGGACAAAGGATCAAATTTTGAAATTCCTGGGTTGGGGAAGTCAAAAGGGCTGGGGCAAGTACCGTTGTATGTTGAAACAGGAGGGATTGGTGGGCTGTGGCCCTAACCCTTTGTTTGGGACCCCAGAAGGCAGGAGATCCGCAGTAGTGCTGAATAATTTATTTTAGTGAGGGAGGATATAATGAAAATAATCAAAGCAGAAATACTTATTTCCAGGCAGTGTAATCTTCGTTGTGGCTATTGTGCAATGTGGAGGAAGGAGAGGAATGAGATTTCTGTTCAAGCTTGGATAGAGATTTTTGAAACGCTGACTAAGAAGTTAAGCTGTCCTTTTTATCCAATTTATGGTGCAGAGCCTCTTTTGTATCCAGGTATCTACGACATTATCAAGTATTTTTCAGACAATCGTACTGCAGCATACAGTTTGCTTACAAATGCAACCCAATTGGATAGTGTAGCAAAACGAAAGTTGTTGGATGCTGGGCTTGATTCCATTACTCTGTCAGTAGATAGCCTATCAATGCCCGGTAATGGCAGTATTGGTAAGCGCAATGATGTTGCCTTGAAAGCAATCCAATGGGCGATTGAGAATAGGATTGAGGATGTACAAGGGACGTCATGTGTGCATAGACAAAATATTGAACAGATTCCTGAACTTGTTCGGTATCTATCATCGGAAGGTGTGTGGTATAGTTTTGACTTCATCCACGATAATAAAGGGCAGGACCCACGATTGTCAAAAGTTGCCTCTCCTAATCCAGAATACGCCTTTAGTTGGGAACGAGATTGGCATACTATTTTAGAATTCCTTGAAACCATGTTGCGTATGAAAAAAGAGGGGTTTATGATATATCAACCAGAAGCTTGGTTTGAAAAGTTGTTGGTAGATCCTATAAAGTTTGTGGTGGATCGAGAATGGAAGTGTTCAGACCCTTCTTGGGTAACAATTGACAGTGATGGGTCTGTTTTGATGTGCGATGATTATTTTGTCCCTTCTGGTATCCCTGCGGTAGAACTACCTGATCGTTGGGATGAGTTTGTAGAGTTCAAAAAGCGTGAAGTTAAGAATTGTCGAGGATGTGCGTGGTGCACACATTGGTTATCCGATATTCAGTTAGCTGAAGCGGATATACGTGCAGTAACACATGGACGGAGGTGTTAGGAATGAGAAAAATTGCTGTAATGTTTTCGGGCGGGATTGATTCTTTAGGAGCAATTTTACGCTTGAAGTGGGATGGAGCAGAGATAAAAGCAGTACATGTATCTTTTGGATATGATTATGCTGCAAAAGAATTGCTTGCAGTTGAGGGGTTCGAAGAAGATCTCGGGCTTGATCTGGAAATTGTCAAAGTGTCGCCAAGGGTAAGTTTTCCATTCCATCAAGATCAGGTTGGGGGTTTTATACCCAATCGTAACCTTTTCCTTGCATCTATCGGTAGTTGGTATGCGGATGAGATTTGTGTTGCAGGGATCAAAGGAGACAAGGTTGAAGACAAAAGCGCACAAGCCTTTTTAGATATGTCTCGGATATTGACAAAGTTTTCGAGGAAAAAGATTTGGGTATTTTCTCCTTTGTGGAACATAACGAAGGGAAATCTTGTTCGTTTGATCATTGAGAATGTGGAAAACGGAGAAGATTTAGTTAGGCGTACTGTGGGCTGTTATCACCCCACAAAATTTAGATGTGGTCATTGTACTTCTTGTTTTCGTAGCTGGGTAGCAATGAAGTTTGCAGGAATGGACCCTCGGTTTGACGTTTCCCAGGAGTTAAAAGATCAATATCGAGAAAAAGCTGCTGAGGGCACATATGATTCTCAGCGATGTTTTGAAATTCTAAAGACGTTGGAGATGAAATAATGAGAATGTATTTGTCAGGTTTGGGAGGAGCTCAAAAGTTTATTATACAGTGGGTGGTGGATAATGTACCTGTTCCACGTGCTCTCGTATCCTATGCATATCTTGGGCAGGTCGATAAACTTTTGGAATATGATCTTAAATCGTTGTACCTTGATTCCGGAGCTTTTACAGCTTATGCATCAGGAATTGAAATTGTCCATGATGATTATATTGCTTGGGCCAAGGAAAGAAAGGATCTATTTGAGATTATTACTAACCTTGACGTAATCGGGGATTGGGAAGGAAGCGTTAAAAATTTTGATTATGCTCGAAAAAAGGGACTTGATGTGTGGCCTGTTTACCACTTTGGAGAGCCCGTAGATGTGTTACATTATTACATGTCGGTAACAGATGAGATGTGTGTGGGCGGGATTGCATCAGGGACAGTGAATCCTGATGCAATTAAGCGCGGCCTTGCTTGGCTATTTAATTTATACCCGGATATGAAACTGCATGTCCTTGGAGTCAATGCTGTAAATGCTTTAATTCAGTTCCCCATATTTTCTTGCGACGCCCTTACATGGAGATCAGGTTCAAGGTTTGGGGATGTTTTTATCAAAGGGAGACGGCACAAGGTTGGAAGAAAGTTTCAGTTCAGTTCCAGGTCTAAAGAGGCAATTAGTGTTTTACAAGAAGCTGGATTGGATGTAACGGATCCTGATTTTGATTGGAATTTATTGGATTGTTACAACATCAGTATACTGTATCAGATGTTGGAGGTCGATCACGATGCTATGGACTTTAATGAAGTAGTAAATACAAATTTTCTATTCTAGGAGGTAAGATGATGAGCTGTCCATTCTGTTCGTGCAAACGTTCGTTCGATTTAGGCTGGGAAATTTACATCTGTTCTAATTGCGGTACAATTTTCAAAGGAAACTTCGTCTATAAAAAATCTTACTACAATGATATAGAAATCCATGGGCAACCTGAAATTCCCGGCCTGTGTAAGCATTGGGCGGATGATATGGTACGAGTGATTAGGGAGGATGCGGGTAGTGGGTTTATTTTTCAATCGGTTCTGGATATTGGGTGTGATCGTGGATACTTTTTGGATCGTTTGTGTGATCGTTACGTTGTAGCAGGTTGTGATATTGAGAATAGAATGGAAAGACGACATCCATATTTTGCAACTTTCGATGAGATTCAAGGAGCATTTGATGTTGTCGCGATGGTATCCACAATTGAACATCTTAATGCTGCACAGTTGAGATTTTTGTCTATAACAGTAAAGAGGGTATGCAATGAATATATCTACATTGCTACGAATTCTCCTAAACCTATAACTGTTGTACTCAACGATCTTAAGTATAACGAACATCACGCAATTACTAACGAAACAGCATTGGGTATACTATTTGGTCCAGAATTCCAGGTTGTAAAGGTTAACCACAGAGTAGATTATTTTTCGACTTACTTACTTTCCAGAAAGGTCTGGTAATCGTGTCGTCTCGTATAGCTATAGATATTGAGACAAATTGGAGGGGCAACGGATCGAGAGGATCTCCCTACTATGATGATATCGTCTTAATTCAAGTCAATGATGGTAAGACAATTCAAGTTTCAGACGAAGTTTCAGATTTTGAGGATCTCTTATCTGATCCGGATATCATAAAGATTTTTCATAACGGGGCATTTGACATCCAATATTTGTGTTGCAATGCGTTTGATTTGAGGATTGAGAATGTTTGGGATACTATGTTGGCGGAACGTCTTATATACCTTGGAAATAACAATATCAGTGTAGATCTTGCATCTGTGGTACAACGTAGATGTGACGTTATATTGAATAAAGAGGTGCGAGAGACGTTTAAGGGATCAGTTAAAGGAAAATTGTCGCAGCGTCAGATTGAGTATGGAAAAGAAGATGTGAGATATCTCTTAGATATACATACTCAGCAGAAAAAGGATGTAAGTGATCGCAATCTTGATCACATTATGTGGGTTGAGAATAGTCTTGCACCTATTTCGGCTCGGATGCAGCTCATTGGTATTGATTTTGATGAGGATATATGGAATGAGATGATGTTGGTGGAAAAATCTCGAATTCCATTTTTGGAAAGGCAGATTTGGGATTTGTTGGAATCTTCATATTACTTAGATATCATATCCGGACAATATGTCGGTACACTAAACATAGATTCTACAAAGCAGTTAAAAAGAGCTTTTCAAAGATTAGGTGTGGATATAAACTCTACTTCCGAATCTGTGTTATTGGGGTGTGGGCACCCTGCAGCAAAAGTAGTTTTGGAGTATCGTGAGCGTACAAAACGATTGACGTGGAATTATCCAAAATTTATAAATCCCTTTACCAATCGTATTCATGCAGACATCTATCAGATGGGTGCGAGATCGGGGAGATTTTCGTACAGGGATCCCAATCTTCAACAGGTACCTAAAGATCAGATGTTTCGCAGTATGTTTATTGCCAGTCCTGGTTGTGTGTTTGTTGCAGCAGACTACGGTCAGCAGGAAATGAGAATCTTGGCTGAATTAGCACGATGTCCTAATCTTATATCTGTTTGCGAATCTCAAGATCCCCATTTAGAAAATGCTCGTCTTATATTTAATGATCCTACGATTGAGAAAAGTGATCCTAGACGAGATTCTGCAAAAAATACTGGTTTTGCCCTGATGTATGGATCCAGTTTGCGGGGGTTTGTTCGAGGTGTTGGGTTGACAGAAGATGAGGCTAGAGGTCCGTACAGCATTTTCAAGAAAAAGTTTTCCCGTGTAGATGAATGGGGACAAGAACAGTTGCAGTTTATCATGGAGTACGGGTACAGTCTAACCGCAGGAGGACGTCGAAGACATTTTCAGAATGTAACAGATGATCCAGGAAAATATGCGACGATAGCTAGAAATAACCCAATTCAAGGTACTGCTGCGGATATGTTAAAACTAGCTATGGTGTATATTGATCAAAAGCTGTATGATAGAGGAATTCCAGGGGACATTATACTTTGTGTGCATGACGAAGTAATTGTGGAAACCCCGGAATTTTATGCAGAAGAAGTAAAAGGTATCCTGGAGCGGGAGATGGTTAGGGCGGGAGAGCATTATGTAACAGTTGTTCCTACAATTGCTGAAGCTATCATATCAAGATGTTGGCAGAAATAGCGATTGACATAGGGATTAAAATGTGTTATAATGAATTTAAGGAGGGCAATGTGAAATTTGTAGTAGATCCTAAAGCGTTTTTGGAAAGCCTCAAGCTAGTTGGGTTGGTGGTCCATCCTCGTAGTCCTCTTCCGATGGGCTCTTGCGTAAAACTTAGTGCTAAGGGTAATACTCTTCTTGAGTATCTAGGTGTATCAGGAAGTATGAGTATTTGTTATACCTTTAGAGATCTTATGATTGAGGAAGAAGGAGAGGTCGTCGTAGACTTAGAAATGTTATTAGCGGACCTGTCTTCTCTACGCCAAGATTCCATGCAAGCAGAAGTCAAAGGAAACAATCTGGTTATAACCTCGGGCAAAGCTATTCGTAAGCGGCGCCTCATGCCACTAGAAGAATTTCCTCAGGAACCCCGAAAAAAGGGAAAGAAAGTCAAGGTTGAAGGAAACGTTTTGTCAGAGGGTCTTGAAGATGTAGCCTTCGCAATGATTAAAGAAGGATCGAGACCAGAATTACGGGTTGTTAGGATACTTCCAGATTCCTTCATCGCGGGTGATGGTCAGAGGGTTGTTTATGTCGGAAAGGAACTGGGACAAGATATTTCTATAGCTGGAGATGTTTTAGATGTAGTAAAGACGGTGTCGGTAGGGCATGAGGTTGTATCTATAACCCTTGGGTCTTGGACGTTTTTTGAAACGGATGAGTGTCGTTTGGGCGTATCCCGTTTCAATAATCAATTTCCAGAAGCTGCTGCTACAGTTGTTCAAACGTATTCCAATAAATCTCCAGCCGTTGCTTTTGTAGTGGAGAAAGCTCCGTTCCTAAGATCCTTGTCTTCCTTGGTGGTTTATGCTGACAGGGCGCGAAAGTTTGGCATTGAGTATGCTGAACTTTTGTTTTCAGATCATTTCAGGGTCAGGGCCGATATACCAGATATTGGGTTGTTTGAGGATGATGTACCCTTTAAGAAGATGGAAGGGGACATGGACTTTTCAGTTCTATTTTCACCTAGGTTACTTCACGAAGATATTAGTCAGATAGAGGGGGATACGTTTGAGTTATCGTTTTTTAGTTCTACAGAGCCAATGTTAATAAGGGATCCTGGGAGGGAAAATTGGATTCTAATACAAACCGTCATGACAAAACGGGCAAAAGCTGCTAACGAATCAAAGGAGAGTTTTAGTGAATCAGAAGATGGAGATGATGACTTCTAAGGTTGAGGTCGATAGTTCGTCTGAATTTTTTAAGGCTGCGGCAGCACAACTTCGTCAGGAACATGAAGCGGAAGAAGATGTTGTCAAGAAATTTGCAATTGCGGATCAAGGGATAAGGATTGGTGTAAGCTGGACTGGCAAGTCTATGTTGTATTTATGTCAAGCCCTTGCCCTCGCTAAAGAGGACTGGAATCAGTTGGGTTTAGATGCACAACATAGGATTGCAGAAAGTTTCTATCATTATTCATCTGAAAGGTTTGGTACATCTCAAAGTAGTTCTACAATTGAGAATTATATTCGGGTAGGTAAGGCTTGGTTGGTTAAGGGTATCCCTCATCTTCCCGAGAGCACATATCAGTTTGAAGTTGAGAAGGATGGGACGGCAGTTTTTGTAACTGACGAGGAAGGTAATGCCGAGGAAGTTCCTGTCGATATTTGGGATATCAACTATTCTAAGCTTTTGGCAGTAACATCCCGAGCAGCAAAAGGTAAGTTGGAAGAAGATGAGCTTGGGTTGTTAATCAATCCGAAAATTTCTCAGCAAAAGTTGATCGATTATATTAAAGGACCCAGCAAACCTCGAGAAGGCAAACCTCGGGAAACACTCACGTATTTTATGGTTGGTGGGTGGGTTGTGGTAACAGATGGAAAAAGGCAGATGCCCATTTTAGAGCTGGATGATGGGGCTTTAGACGATCCTCTGGCTGCCCAAGGTTGGCAGAGAATGGTCAAGATTATGGGCATATTGAATGAGAGTGGTGATGACTTCTAAAAAACAAAAATGGTTAAGCTGGTCCCAACTAACATTATTTGAGCAGTGCCCCTTTTTATGGTATGGGCGTTATGTGAAAAAGTGGACAACCTTTGTCAAGAATATCCACTTGATGGTGGGATCGGCAGCGCACTACGCAATTGAAGAAGCACTCAAACAGTATAGGGACAAGGGATCTAAAATGACTGTCCCTAACATGGTTGGGTTGTATGTTGAGAAATTGAAGGAGGAGGGGTGTACTGACGTTGATCAACTTCAATATTGGACATATGTAGGACAGAACATGCTTCAGGCCTGGAGATCTCGATTTTTGGATGCTTATGATATTGAAGTGTTGCAGCTCGAGGGATTTGTGGTGAAAAAAGGTAATAGGCATACGGGTTCGATTTGTGGTGTGGTTGATGCTATTCTCAATATTGACGGGGAAACGCATATTGTGGATTGGAAAACATCAAGCCGCCGATACTCTCAAAAAGATGCTGATACTTCAGGTCAATTATCCACATACCATTTCCTAACAAACGTGCCTGAAGATACTAAAGTAGCTTTTGGCGTGTTGGTGAAAAAGGGAGGGCAGGACTTTCAGTTTTTGTCCTCGATCAGAACTCCCGAGCAGTTGGATGAGGTTTTCAAACGCTATGTTAATTTGAGAGAGAAAACACAATCTTATATCCAAGGGGCACCACCTGAAAAAATCATCCGTGCCCATTGTGATCGGTGCGATATTTACAATTTAGGAAAGTGTGAGGGGAGAGATGATTTTTAGGAGATCCTATGAGTTTTGTTGAGAATATTAAGTGCGATCTATGCGGGGAAGAGCATGGCGTAGCCCGAACAATTTGGGTTATATTGAATCCAAAAGTATCTGACATTAGGCATATATGTGGAAAATCATGTTTACTTGCATTAAGTAAAGTTTTGGAATTTCTTTGTATCCCATTCGTATTAGAACCTTCTAAAAAACCAAACATACCTTCGAAGGAATACGCTGGGAAAATTATGGTATGGAAGGTAAAAGATGAGTAGTTGGTTGTGCGTTGGGAAAGGATGTTCTGAGAATGAGGTTCGTAGGGCGTTTGGGAAGATCGGCGTAAAACCCAAACATGTGCATACCCTGGCATCTACAACTATGTCCTCAGGGTGTGTAGATTATGCAAAAACGGTTCTGAACCATACTGCACATGATTTTATTAAAGGTAGCCTTAAAAGTCAGATCAAAAAGATTCCAACAGTTCTTGAGAATGTTGACGCAGTTCTTGCTCTGTGGGACGCATCTTCAGGATTGGTTGAAGAAGTTATTGATCAAGCGTTGCAGAATGAGAAACCAATTTGGGTAGTTGTCTTGGACAAACAGTTTGGAAAGATGGTAGGTGTACAATTTGAGTTCGATGATTTCTGAACAATACCTTGATAAGGTTGTATGTGCGGATGCCTGGGATATTGTCGATCAGTTGCCTGACGAGTGTTTTGATTTGATTTTTACAGATCCTGTTTATGAGAATATTATGGATTATGTAAGGTTGGCAAAAGTAGCTAAAAGACTCTTAAAACCGAACAAGCCCATGATCGTTTGGTGTAGCGCCAAAAAGATGCACAGGATTGTGGGTGTGATAGATGGTTTTGATAAGGATTTTCGCTATGTCTATCCAATATTTTATACTGTTAAGGCTAAGGGCGGAAAATTGTGTGCCTATAAAATGATTACCTGGACAACTCCTGGTTTGATATTTTCAAAAGGAAAATTTGAACCTAGGGATTGGTTTATTGATACGTTCATCAGTACATCTAGACCTTCAGGGCCTTATAAATGGAATAAAAACATTGGGGTATGCAAATATTATATTGATAAGATTACCAGTCCCGGGGATGTGGTGTGGGATCCTTTCACTGGATATGGGGTAATTCCGATAGCTTGTTCTCGATTGGGTAGGCATTTTGTCGCGTCAGAAATTGATCCAGCAGTTGCTCAAGCGGCCCAATCTGCAGAAAACTATGTAAGGGATTTATTCTAATGATCATAGAGTCGGACGCCATAGAGCTCCTAAAAGGAATTGAAGGATCTCAAAATACTGTTGTAATTACTGATCCTGACTGGGATGCAGTTTACCCATGGCGGACGTTCCTTGCACAATGCATGAAGGTTACTCAAATGGGAACCACGGTGGTTATGTGGAATGCTGCCCCTAAACAACTCCATACGCTCCTCGATTATGCCCAAGATATTGAGTATACGGTAAAGCACATCTTTCCTTGGGCTAAACCTAACGGATCTCAACCAACAGGATGGGGATTGTCGAGGAGATGGGAAGCAATTGTGTGGTTTGATAATCGTCCAAAAAGACGAGGTGAGTTAAAGTTTTTAGCTGATGTATTTACCGTACCCAGGATAACTCGAGTATCCAGAGAAGACCTCGGACATCGGTGGCAAAAACCCCGAGATTTATGTGAGATTTTAATCAGAGGATTCTCAAGACCGGGTGATGTTGTTGTAGATCCGTTTTGTGGTACAGGTGTGATTTTAGCGGAGGCCAAAGCTAGGGGAAGAATTCCTGTCGGAGGGGATATTAGTGCTAAGTGGGCTGCCCATGCTGAGGCTCTTGTTTCAGGAACATCTTTGCCTAGAAAAGGAGATTTATTTTGAAAGTTGGAGAATGGCAGTTGTGTGAGATTTGTTTTTGTACAGGTTTTATACTTACAGTATGGCCCGTTCGTGGAGGAACTACAAATCAGGCCGTATGGAAATGTAGGAATTGTGGTTCTACCTGGAATACATCTGGTCCATACAATGAGAATTATGGTGTAAAAATACTTCCAGATCAGCTTATACATGTTCATATGCTTCGGGGTGTAGTACCTGTTGAAATTGATGCTTGGGGAGATCCTGTATGCGGGTGGGAGGAATAATGAACGCTCGAGTTTGGCCAGAAGAAGTAGAGTTTATACCAGGTTTTCCACAACCCGGAGACAATGAAAAAGAGGTAAAAACCATACTGCAAGATACTCTCACAATAATCCAAAATGGTAAATGTCCCGTATGTAGGGAGAGTTTATCGGGTATTATAGACTTGCACGAAGGTCTCATAAGTAAGGGAGACATTCAGGGGTGGCCTAAAAGGTGGAAAGTAGTTATTTTCAATGTCATGAACTGTATACTAGTTCACCGAATGTGTCATATAAGTTGGCCAAATAGAGATAAAATCTATACCTACAAATGCAATCATTTTGGAAAATACAGGGTGGATAAGTGGTACTACAGTTTACCGTTAAAACGAAAACTAAAAAGACTGATATACATACAGGAGGAATCGGGTGATTAAGGTTATAGTTTGTAGTGGAAGGTACCCCGATCCAGATAATGGAAATAGGGCTACAAAGTGTGAAAAGGTATGTACAGAGGAATGTCCTCTAAAACAAGGAATGGAAAAATTAGATCGGTTTCTTAAATTCCCCTGCTATTTGGGTATTATCATTCCTGCAGTATACATCACTTTGGCTAAAGGGGAAAAAGAGAAAGCCGCTCGACTGTACATCAACCAAGCGAAAGAGGAAGCTAAGTGTACCTTGGAATAGATCCCAGCTTTACCGGGACGGGTGCTGTCATAATAGATGAGAATAAGAAGATCGTTTTGAGCCGACTTATATCATCTGATCCAACAAAAAACTGGAGGGATCAAGTTAGGCGCATCTTGGATTTGGGAGTACGTCTGTGGTCTGTGATTGAGAATGTAGACGAAAAATTATACATGTGCATGGAGGGGTACAGTTATGGTAGTGTCCCCCGAGCGCATATGATGGGAGAATTGGGTCAGCAATATCGTCAAGTACTTTTGGATGCGGAAGAGGCTTTTCACCATAAGGCGATAATTGTCCCACCTACAACATTGAAAAAGTTTGTAACTGGATCAGGTAAGGCCAGTAAAATTTCGGTATGTACAACTCTTGCAGAAGAGTATGGGAGTATCTATGACAATGATAATTGTTACGATGCTCTAGGGTTAGCACAGATTGCTTTAGCGGTTTATCAACTAAACCATCCTGACAGGCAGAGCGGGTTTTCAAAGGCGCAGATGGACTGCATCCGCAGATATGCCGAAGAAAAAGGATTTGGATCCTAACACAGATTTACAAACGGGGGTGTTAGACTGTGCAAGAATTCATGTGAGTTTAGGTATCGGAAGCCTTGAAAATTTATGTAGAGGCTACGGTACTTTTGCTTGTGTTACCTGTTCATTTGCGGATTTTATCCCCGATACATGCCTTATCCTCCAAAACAAAAAATACATATCAAAAGGTAGCGATCAGATCGAATGTCTCGGATGTGATCTTGTTTGTCCTTGTAACAAGCATCTTTATGAGGAAGAAGTAGAGGAGCTCATTTTGCTTTACGAAATGAGGCGTTGAGGCATACATGAGAACGGTTCCTGATGGATGTTTTCCAACTATTTTCCTAAACCACTTGACATAGATTGTTAAGTGTGTTATAATGAATGTGAAAACAACAAAGTTTACAGTTGAGGGGAAAACAAAATTGGTATACACAAATGCGGAAATCATCAAGCTTTTAAAAAGGCCTGGGGTTCGGGGTTTTGGGACGGTGAAATATGGGCCAGATAATCAGGATGTTGTAGTCGTGAAGGTAGTCAAAAAGGATTTGATTGGGTACCTAGAAGATTGGGCTGACCCAGATGCTGTTAGTAAGGCATGGGTTGATCAGGACGAAACTAAAGTTTGTTTTTAGGGAGGTAGAAATGGATAAAGAGATCAATTTTTCAGAAGTTCGATTGGGACAGAGTTTTATTGCTTATGACAATCAGTACGAAAGAATGCGGAAACAGTGGAAGGGGATAAGATACGGATTTGTCAATGCCTTCGGTCCTGCAATGTATGTTGATGATAGTGGTTACAGATATTTTCAGGATGATGAGAAGGTGGTTCAGATATAAACTTACCAACATCTTGAAACAACTTATTCAAGACCCCACGTATATTTGGTATGTGGGGTCTTGCTGTGTTACAATGACAATATAGTTCATATAAAAGGAGGTTGTTGTGTTGGAATTTGATCAGTTTTTAATGTGGCTCCAGGGTGAAGGAATCAGCATTGTTATGGGTGTGGTTATGCCCTTTTTGCTCGAGAGTTGGCCGTGGTTTGGGAAGTTTACAAAACCAATTAAACGTCTAGTCAGCCTTGGGTTTTTCCTGATTGTTCCTGTAGTTGGGGCTTTGGTTAGTGCTGCTTTCAGCTATCAACCTTGGAATTTTGTGTAAACATTTTGGCCAGCGTTACAGGCCGGGTTTTTAGCGTTTTGGGCAAGTCAGGCGATCTACCTTTTAGCCAACAAGAAGAAATAAATGCCCGACAACGAAGGCCGACCTTCTCCCGAAGATCCTGGGTGGGATAAGAGGTGGTGCGGGAAAGAACTTGATCCTGGAATATTCTGTCGTCAATATCGTACTTTTCGGATTGACGGTAGTCGTAGAGACGGATGTCGACACCATGGGGGGAACCCCAGAAAACGTAATATAGGTAGTATGACGACTGGAATGTCTTCCTATGCTTTACGAGAAGAAGTAAGTGCAAAGCTAAGACATTTTTCCCAAGATTATCAAAAGCTCGACTTGATGGATGAGCTTGCTGTTTTCCGTGCCTACATCGCCAAAGGCCTTGAATTGTGGGAGGGGCAAGGAGACTTGTCTCTAGAAGAAGCCTCTTGGGTTTTTGATAAGATGGAGCGGGTTGGTGGTATAGTAGAGAAAATTGTAAGATTAAGAAACGAGACAGCCCTCACCATTGCAGAAGTCCATTTTGTACAGGTTTCCATGGCCACTATCCTCAAACGTTTTGTCCCCCCAGAGCATTTGCGAAGTGCGGTAGAGGAGTTAATGAGAATAACGGCCTCGAAATCCAGCGAAACTGCACCAAATGAGTTTGTAGTTGATGGTGTTGTTGTTGTCAAAACATGATAATTGGAACACTGGATCCTATCCAAAATTTAGTTGGCAGTATCGCACAAATGTGTTTGGATGAGTACATGTTTTATCCAGATTACAAATATCGTCCAGTAGATTTTGCGAAAGATATTTTAGGAGTAGAATGGACACCGGAGATACAACTAATAGCAAGAGATTTGTTAATGGAACCTCGAATAGTAGTACCTGCGGGTCATGGTGTGGGAAAAACCCATGGGGTTGCTGGAATTGTCCTATGGTGGATATCAACTCGACAAACAATCGCTGTAACGACAGCACCTACTTGGCGTCAGGTTACAGACCTGATCTGGAGGGAACTGAGGAGACAACATCGCGGAGGCTACAAGGCTTTACCAGGAGCCCCGATCACATCGAAATGGGATATGCAGGAAGATTGGTATGCGATTGGTGTGAGTACTAACCGAGCAGATAATTTGCAGGGCTACCACTCTGATGAACTCCTTATTGTTATGGATGAGGCTTGTGGTATTGAAAAGTGGGTATGGGAAACGGTGGAAGATGGTTTGGCGGTGACTGAAGGAAATAGAATTCTTGCAATAGGTAACCCCACAGATCCAGCGGGGCGGTTTGCTCAAGTGGCAAGGTCTCCCGATTGGAAATGTCATACTATGTCATGTTTAACTCATCCCAACATTATAGAAGGTAAACAAGTTATCAAGCGTGCTGTGAGTAAACAGTGGGTTGAGAGGAGAGTTGAAAAGTGGTGTATCCCTTATCAAGATATTCCTGATCAAGAAAAGTCTGCAGATGTTTTTGAATTCGATGGGGCTTTTTATATCCCTAATGACATGTTTCGTATTCGTGTTTTGGGGCAGTTCCCAATAGCGGGTGGATCTCAAATCATTCCTTTACACCACATTCGTAGGGCATTTGAAAGGGATCCCAAAAACCCTGAGGGCTCTAAACATATGGGGTTTGACGTTGCACGATATGGAGATGATTTATCCGTGTTGGTGACAGGTTCAGATAATGGTGTTATTCTTGATATAGATGCGTGGCAAGGTTTAAACACTGTAGAAAGTTCTGGGCGTATCAAGTATTGGGTTGGACAACACCAGCCGATTGAGAATATTGCAGTTGACGACATCGGGGTAGGTGGAGGTGTTACGGATAATCTTGCTGAGGCCAACTATCCTGTCCTTCCTGTCAACGTTTCTCGTGCGGCCTATGATACGGAGATGTATCCTCTCCTCCGGGATGAGTTAACATATGAGATGGCTCAGGCGTTTGCTGATGGGGAAGTGGATTTAACCCGTATCAGCAACTGGGAAGAGCAAATAACTGAGGAATTAAATGCCCTTAGTTTTTCGTATACGGCAAAAGGCCAGCGCAAAGTTGTATCTAAAGATAAAATCAAGGAAAAGATTGGGCATAGTCCAAACTTTTCTGATTCTCTTATGTTGTTTTTTGCGTATCGTGAAAAAGATTATATAGCGGGTGCGGTTCCTAAGAAAAAAGAGGAGAGTTGGGATGATTTCTAAGTTGTCAATAAGAGAATCTGCACACATTGTATTAGCAGGTAAAGGCGGTCGTGGATTTCACGGTCACAAAGGAAGACCTGGGAGACGAGGGGGTTCTTTGCCAAGGGGTAGTGGAGGTGGGGGGTGGCCAAAAGAATGGGAAAAGTATCGTAGTGCTGCTGATCAAGGAAGCCTTTCCCAAATGGGAATACGAGATTATTTGGATGATAAAATAT
>Ga0114923_10000093_pt1 | contig 70916 bp, 68 predicted proteins | sample SumtaG_FD_89578 | JGI IMG/M metagenome (GOLD analysis project Ga0114923, IMG submission 89578) | Deep subsurface microbial communities from Indian Ocean to uncover new lineages of life (NeLLi) - Sumatra_00157 metaG | ecosystem: Environmental > Aquatic > Marine > Oceanic > Sediment | place: near... | reverse complement strand
TGTGCAAGTAGTAGAAGAGGAGATTGTGGTCCACGAACTGACTGTCATAGCTCTGCTCAATCTGTGTGATCTGCTTCTTTCTGACCTACAAATCTCTGGGGATGCAGAGGTTCTCAAAGGAGTGCAAGTATACCAGAGCAGACTTCTCAAGATAGCTGAAAATCAACACTCATTCTGGCTGTTGGCTGAAACCTTTGTGCTGCAGTCCAAGATTCTCTTGTTGAACCTCAATGTAGAAGAAGCCAGACGTCTGCTGACTCTGGCTCAAAGATTTGCTGACGAGAAAGGGCTCCATCGACAAGCCGCCAGAATCTCAAATGAACATGACATGTTGCTTGAAGAACTTGACATTTGGGACGAGATGACACAACGTAAAACCCCCTATATTGAACGGTCCAACCTCGCTCGAATAGATAACCAAGTAGAAAACATGTTCAGACAGAGTGCCATGGAAGACCTAGATCCGGTGGAGGAGGAACCCATAATGCTGATGGTCTTGTCTGGAAACGGGCTTTTGGTGTATTCCAAGAATTTTGCTCTTACGGCTGAAATGAGCGACCGGATGATAGGCAATTTCTTGCAGGCGGTTCAGAAGTTCGGTCATGAAGTATTCTCACAGGCACTCGATAGGATAAAGTTTGAAACATACACCGTACTTATCAGATCCAAAGACCCTCTCACATTTTGCTATATATACAATGGGCAGTCGTATACAGCTCAACAGAAGTTGAGTGAATTAATTGATGATGTGTTGTCGAGATCTGATGTTTGGGATACTTTGCTCGATCCAATAAAAACTGGTGGTGCATTGGATTCAGATTCTCAAACCACTCTTGATGTTCTGCTCTCTGAAGTGTTTGTAGGACCTACAAGCAACTAAGGAAGTATCAAATTCATCTCCAATTTTAGTCTTTGAAAAGCTGTCTTTGTCAATGGGATGAAGTTGCATGTAACCTCGTCCATATTTCATAAAACCCAAGCTGATAGCATACGAAGATAATTCTTCAGTTAACCACGGTGTCGGCCATCCTGATTCAAAGGAGATATGGGAAGCAGTTGGAGAGAGTTTCTGAAATGCGTAATCTAATAATCTCTTCTCAGTTTCAAAGTTCCAATTTGCAAATAGAATTGGTAGACGACCAATATCGAGTTTGATAACTAAGAATCCTAGAGGTATTCCATTGGTATCTTCTTCCATGAGAACTTGATGAGTTTCCTGAGATATTCCGAATTTCATCTGTTTCATCACAGTATCAAGAGTTACTCCTTCCTCGATCTGGTGACCAACATATCTACTAATCAAAACCTCAAGCTCATCTACATCATCGACAGAAATCTCTCTGACCATAGTGTGACATTGTAATTGCCACTAAATCAATTATTCTCTTTGTTCAACCACGTGTACATGGAATATTCACGTATGGTTTCGTATCCAAGTGATTTGTAGAGAAATGTAGCATTGTTTTCAAGTGTTACATCTAAATCGATTTTTACAATGTCGGATTCACCTGCAAGAATTTCCTTCATCGAGTGAATTAGTACTGCTTTACCGAGACCCTTTCCACGATAATCTGGATCTATAACAATGTCAGGGATATATCCAGTATCGCCCTTGTTTCGAATGGTCATAAAACATGCACCGATAATCTGATTGTTTTCAATCAAGAGCCAAGAGTATGGTTTCTTGTATTCACCATAGACACTTTTCTCAATATTCACAATCAAAGCTTTACAATTCTCAATAGTCCCAAAGAAATTTGGGAATACGATTTGATCGATGTGACCATCATTGCTGTTGAAAACAACATTGGATAATTCGTCAATCTTTGAATTATCATACACTTCGAGTTTCATACCATCAGATAGTTCTGGGTTGTCTATCGCTTCTACGGCCTTTCTGCTGAGGGTCATATATGCTCTATCTAACTTTCTAAATCCAAGTTCGACAAGATGATGAGAAATCGCTTCTGTTACCGAAGGTCCTCCTGCATGAATGTATTGGCATTCATCTGAGTGAGTATTGAAAATAGTATCAATCAACTCAATCTCCAAGTCTGCATTTCCACTTGCATACACAAATGAAAGACGCTTTGATACATTTCCAAACAAACCAATTCCATTGAGATTATTGTTGTCAGTGAACGCCCCATAGAGGAATGCCTTACCATCTTTGACTGAGGTCTTCACTGTTTCCGCGAAATTAGGAGGAACTGAATCTGACTCTTGACTAAATTTGGTTATTATCGGATCAATCACGTCCAATTCATCATCTTTGATCTTTCTAATCATGAGAAATCCTTGGTTGTCAATATGAATAGGAATTTCCTTCTACGCAAGATTTTATTTCTCACCATAGACACTGGTCATTAGTTGAACCGCAATATCACGGGGCATGTACTCACGGGCAATTGTTGCCAGAGTTTCTTCCTTCATTGATCCATCTGCTATCAATTGTCGTCCTGCTTCTTTCACGGCTTCGTAAATATCATCAAGTTCGACGCCTTGCTCCTTTGCACCTGGCATTGCCCACGCGATTGGACGAAGAACTGCTCCAGCATATTCTCGACTCATATTCTTGGATATCGCTTTGATATGAGAAACCAGAGGGTCGAAATTATCCATTTCAGTAAAACCAGATACCGAGAGTAAAACCAATTTCCCCTTATTGACGTAATCACGAGGAGGATGCCTGCAATGATCTTCACGAATCTCAAACCTTCCGTGAAGAAGTGGTATACTCCTATCAAGGAGTGTTTTCAATAATCCTGTCATCCCATCAACATAGACAGGAGTTGCTAAGACGACAATATCTGCTTTAGCCATCTTACTTAGGACCTCAGTCATACCATCATCTTGAATGCACTTGCCAGGTGTGTTTCCCCAGCAGTTCAGACAACCGCGGCAGTCACCAATCTCAAGATCCTTGGGATAGATGAAATCGACAGTAGCACCACTCTCTTTCATACCTTCAGCAAATAATGAAACAAATGCGCGAGTATGACCTCGGTCCTTTCTAGGACTTCCATTGATAACTAGGACTTCCATTTACAAACACCTCTGATTTGTAAAATTCGAAACCAGATAAGCTTGATTCTTTCTAGTTTATTTTCTGTTTGATGTCAATACCTCTTTCACGAAGAGCTTCGATGAAGAGGTCAGGAGGAATACATCGCTCTGGTGTAAGAACTCCTCTCTCAGTGATACGGCCATCAGCCATCATCAATGCAGTTACTGCAGCTGGAAATGAGGTTGTTCGCATCATAGATGTGAGTCCTGTTTCTTCATCAAAGAGATCGACTACCTGATACTCGATTATTCTTGACTCAGTTCCTTTCCAACCCTCAACTGTAGTCCGAATGAGAGTTGCATCCTTACCAGATGGTGGAAGATTTTCTTCGAGCAATTTTTCTAGTACACGTCGAGGAGTGACTTTCGTTCCATCAACATCAATCTCTTTTGAGTCCATGAGACCGAGCTTTAGCAAACACCACATCTTATGTCCGTGACCAGGATACCTGATTGTTTTGTAATCGAGCTCATTCACTTTTCCTAGATATGTATGTGGAAGTGTTGACGTACCACCACTTGTGTTGAAAGCTTCTAGTTTGCCAAACGGTTCAGGAAATATTAATTCTTCAAATCCGACGAGGGGTTCTTCAGTCACTATTTTTCCATCACGTATTACTTCACAAGGTTCAACATATTCATTGATGAGGCCTTCAACCGAAAATATGAGCGCATAGTTCAGAGGTGGCCGGGGTTCTTGTTGGAGACCTCCAACCCTAATCTTCACACTCTCAACTCTGTCAAGATATTCAATCCCATGACGAGCTAATACACTGACCATTCCGGGTGCAACACCACAATCGGGGACTACTGTGATTCCAGCATCTTTCGCTTGATCACTCATTGCAATCTGTTCGTCAACGACGAACTTGTTACCCCCAAGATCGCACATATGCGTCCCAGTTTCAATTGCAACTTCCGTATGAAGTTTGTTTACGGTGTAGCTAACAGCGCTGATTACAGAATCTACTCTTGAAAATGCTCTCACAAGATCGATACGTTCTTTGCATCAACTTGCACTGCTTCAGCTTTAGGACCAATCTCTTTAGCTAAGGCTTCAGCACATTTTAGATCGATATCTGCAAGAATAATCTGTTCGACGCTGTCTTGTTTCATTAGATCATATGCGGCACCCTTGCCCATTTGACCAGATCCCATAACTAGTACTTTCATCTCAAATTCTCCTCAATGCGATGACAACTTACAGATATCGCACGGCACCTAAAAACAGTGTCGCATCGCGCGATATTGAGCGAATAAAAGAAACTGCCCCTGATTGCTACTATTTTTTGTAAATCAGGGGTGCTTGGTTTATGTATAATACTCGTGTTACAGAGATATTGCTCTGGATATTATCTCAACTATACCTCTCTTGAGAAGATGGGTTGTCTTGAAACCAGGCTCGGAAGCATCAATCGCTGTTTCGGAGCGAATGCTGTTTTCTCCACAATCTCACTGACAAGATCCTCAACTTTCATTTTTACCTGATCTTTGAGCTCGCGTCTTCGAATCGAAAGTTCACCACTGTCTTTCTCTTTGTCACCAACTACTAAGATGTAAGGCACCCAGAGTTTTTCAGATGAGCGTATTCTCTTTCCTAGTGTCTGTTGGCGGTCATCAATCTCGTATCGGATTCCTGCTTCATCAAGCGTCTTACCAATCTCAAGACAGTAGTCCATCAGGTTCTCATTTACAGGAATCATTCGAACTTGAACTGGAGTCATCCAAAGTGGAAGATGTGGTACCTTTCCAACCTTCATGTCCTTGCTTGCCTGTTCTAGGACACCATAAAGAATTCGTTCAATTGAACCAGATGGAGAAGTATGAAGAATCAATGGATACTGATCCTTTCCTTCATCATCTACATACTGAATGTTGAAACGTTCAGCATTTTCAACGTCAATCTGGATTGTTGCCAAGCATGCAGCTTTTTGCTGTTGGTCAACAACATTCCATTCTCCTTTGAATACGAAATAGGCGTATCTTTCTTCGAATAACTCAATCATTGTGGGTTTACCAATTTTCGCAATGACATTCATAACAAAGTCCTTGTTCTCTTCGAAGAATGAACGAAGAAGTCTTATTGATACTTCATAGGTCAATTCTAGCTCATCCATAAGTTTCCTCACAAAGACAAGTTGATTGTTAACAGCATCCTTTGCCATCTTCACATCAGCAACAATCTCATGAATATCTGGCATTGTGAATGAACGCGGTCGTCGCATCCCAGCAAGTTCACCGCTCTGTTCACGTCTATAAGATGGAGCAATTTCAAAGAGCTTCAATGGTAATTGCTTGTGTGAAACCACAGCCTGAGATATCAATAGGAATTGACCAAAGCAAGCTGAGAACCTTGCGAAGTAATCACGGTCTCCACTTCTCACTACATACTGACGTGAGGGGAATCTTTGTAGATATGATTTCAGTGATGGATGCTGGTAATCATAGATCAGAGGAGTCTGGACCACATGTGCACCATAGTCAACCATCTCTGCGGTTACTCGCTCTTCAATAGCTCTCTTCAGGGTAAACCCTCTGGGAGGCCATCGAAAATTCCCTGCATCAGAACCAACTTCATAATCCACTAGCTCGAGCTTCTTCATTATCTCAATGTGAGGCGGAGCATCATGGACGGTGCGATCCTTTGCAGTTTCATAGTTCACATAGAGTTCCAGTTCCTTGTACTTCTTGTAGTTGAACTCCTTGATATCAGTCATCGTACCGTTGGGTTCAACGATATAGAATTTGGAGGTCGCTTTTTCTTCAGCCTGAAGGGCCGTAAGGTCTTCACCCTCGGTCACATCAACATCTGCACCTTTTGCAATCTCCTTAGAGATATCAAGAACTTTGGAACGCTCCGCTAGGGGATGTCCCTTGCAATGAATTGCAAAAGCCTTGTACCAACCAAATGGAACTTGAACAACATTCAATCCGCGTTTCTTGAGGTCCTTGGTTATTGCATCCAGTAACTTCATTGCAGTACTGGGTTTTGAAGGAATCTCGGTAAGGTGCACCCACGGGTAAACAACAATGTTGGCTTCCTTCACTTCTTCAGCAGCAGCAGCAATCATTTCTGCTGTAGTTGTAGCAGCGCCTTTGACATTGGACTCATCACTAGTTTCGGCGGCGATGAAATTGACTAGACAAGAGTCATCAGTCTTGTAGACTTTCTCTTCTAGATTCTTTGCAGTCTTTAGCGCTTTACGTTTAGCTTCATAGCTAAAACCATCACTGTGTATCTGAAGCATTCTCATTCTATAGACCTCAGTATTTGAGTATGAAAACAGGTTTGCCACTTAAGCTTGATGCAATGAGCGAGAAGCAATGAACTCGCAGTAGCTGAGATTATTGATAACAAATTAGCATTATCTTCTTGCTTTCAAAATTGATCCTAGTATTTTTCCAATTGCCTTTGCTTCTTCCTGTGCTTCGCTCGCATATTCTTCCGGACGGTTGGCTTCCGCATTTTCAGCAGTCGTCAAGCCCATATGAGCGTAGACATTTCCTACTGCACAATCATGACCAAACCCACAATCAAAGCATTGGTGATGCCCTGAGTCAGTAAATGTTGCAATGACCGCCATCTTATTGCTGAGCATCATTTTTTGGATAAAGGAAGTTGCTTCTCTTTTCTCTTTGTTACGATCCAATCCAACTGCAATCCCTAATTTACCTGCTAACGGGAATACTTCACGGTGTCTCAAAGAGAACGTTCGTTCCCAGAATGCGTGCCCAATCGCATTCAGCATTCCATAGTAATTCCCGCCACCAAAAACAAGAGCATCGGCTTCAATGATCTTATCGACAACATCCTGAAAATCATCTTTCTGAACACAGATATTATCGCTTGCACATTTGAGACATCCAAGACAACCACGAATGTTCAATTCTGCAAGGTTAATCATTTCATATTCAATCCCAGATTCTTCAAGAATGTCTTTCACGATTATTTTGGAATATGCCTTATTTCTGCCACTACTGCTGATTCCTATTGCTCTCATTTTCGTTCCTCAGAGTATTGGCAGAGAAGAAAGATTCACCACTTAAGCTTGATGCAATGAGCGAGAGATTCAGGAAAATTCATTCACGTTGAGCATTAACTATATTAGGATTTGATTCTAGAGTAAGGCTGATGAAAATCTTGACTGAAATTGCAGAAGCCACTTCAATATACATGACAGTAGACTGTCAGTATAGTGGCGTCTATAATAGCTATCATTAGCTGATAGACTGCTTGTCAAGATACTGCAGCAAACCCTGAGTGGTTACGCAGACGCTTGTTTTGGTGGTGCTATGACTCTAAGAAAAAATCTAGTAAACGTAAGGTTTCCAATATTTGCCAACCTAGTGAATAGAAGGCTTTCAGTCTACTACGAAAATTTTCTGTTACCGCCACTAACAGGAGGGAGTAATTAGTGAATCAACATTTACAACTTGACACACTGAGATCTGAAATTGAGAAAGTCACGCTTGAGATAATTAGTCTTACCGCACGGAGGAGAAAACTAGTAAGCCAAGTGGTCAAAGAAAAGCAAGAGTTTGGTATTCCTGTTGTTAATCTAAATGTCGAGAAGAAATTACGGGAAGCAGTTATCGAGAGATGCCGCTTAGAGCAAATTGATTCTGCAGCATCATTACGTTTACTCAATCAACTCATCATCGAGTCTGTTCAGAAGCAAGAAGCTATTCTTCAACCCTCAGTGGTACCCAATGCGTATTCAATTTTAATGAAAGCACGAGCAATGGAACTTGCTGGAAGGAAGATAGTTCATCTTGAAGTTGGAGAACCCGATATTGGACCCCCTGAATCTGTCAAGACGTTTCTAAAACAAGCACTCGATGCAAGATTAACCAAGTATTCACATTCAGCAGGGATAATCGATCTAAGAACCAAACTTGCCAATAAATTGAATGAGCATCATGGAACAACGTTCTCACATGAAGAAGTCTTGGTGACTCCTGGGGGTAGATTTGCATTAGTGCTGAGCGTCCTAGCCGGAGTAACTCCAGGCGATGAGGTCATCATTGTAGATCCCTCATATCCAGCATATGGCGACATCGTACGTGAGTCTGGGGGTAGGCCTGTTCATGTACCAACTTTTCTTGAGAACGATTGGATTCCTCAAATTGCACCTCTTGAATCGTGTATTAATGATTCAACAAAGATGATGATTATCAATAGTCCATCAAATCCAACAGGTAAGGTTTTAGCTCACTCTACATTGCAAGATATTGTTAATCTAGCTGGGGAGCATGATATTCAAATTTTGAGTGATGAGGTATATGCAACATTCACGTCAAGTAAGATTCCAAGTATACTAGATTTTCCGGAATGTTCCGGAATCTTTGTTGACTCATTCTCAAAGACCTTTAGGATGTCAGGCTTCAGACTCGGATATGCAGCATCAGACAAAGTAACAATTCAGAGAATGACACAGTTACAGAACACTTTCCTTACTTCAATTCCTGAATTCATTCAACATGCAGGATTACAAGCACTAAACTGTAGTGTAGAAGCGGAGCAGTATTCTGAAACAATAGCTCAGCGTCGAGAACTTATGTGTGACTTATTGAGAGACCTTCCTCTATCATTCTGTCAACCTGATGGAGGGTTCTTCATCTTCGCAAAACTGGGTATTGAGAATTTTAACGGAATTCAATTTGCTGAGAAATTACTTGAGAACCGTGGAGTGGCCGTTGTACCAGGAAACGCCTATGGTTCAGAATATTCGCGTTTTATCAGAATCTCAATATGTCAACCTGAGAATGAACTCATTAAGGCAGCTGAATGCATCAAGGAGGTTCTCCAATGAGAATTGCGATAATTGGAGGATTTGGACAAATGGGAGGATGGCTAACTAGCCACTTTCTAGCTCAGCAGCATTCCATCATTATTGCAGATTCAAAGATACCTCAATATGAAGTTGTTCATAAATCAGGGGTTGAAATTTCCAGTAGTAATGTTTCTGCAGTTGCTAATGCTGATGTGGTGTTCATTTCTGTACCAACGAATTACACATCAGAAGTAATCAAAGAAGTAATCCCATTCATGAAAAAGGATGCAATTCTATGTGAAATCTCAACTATAAAATCGAAGGTTCATGTAACAATTCAGAATGTCATTGCTAAGGACATCCGAATATTGAGTATTCACCCTCTCTTCGGTCCAGCGGATAGCTCATTGAAAAAACGGTTTGCTTTGATTCCCGTTAAACACAATGAAAATGAGTGCGAGATATTTGATAATCTGTTCCCAGGTTCAGACCTCTTTGTAACTGATGCTGAAACACATGACAGAATCATGGCATTGACTCTCTCTGTCCCATACTTCATCAATGCGGTATTAGCTTCTGTATTGAAGAATGAAGATTTGGAAATGGTTGAACGGTTGAGTGGAACAACCTTTGGGACTCAGTTCATGTTAACAGGGAGCATAATGTCTCACAATTCAGCATTTCACGCCTCACTGCTCAAAGACAACGATTTCACTGGAGAGGTACTAGAGAATCTTCTATCTGAAGCTAATCAAGCATTGAAGCTCTTCATGGATAATGTTGATTCCTACGAGGAATGGTACAAACAAATCCAGTCTAAACTTGGGGAATCTGTTAGCCTGACTGGTATGTACAGAGAAATGTATCGCACACTTGAAGCCATGGCAGAAGTGAGTAAGCAGGAGGGTGGAGATTGAACACTACTCACATCGAAATAGAAACAAGTAGTAAGAAGTACCAAGTGCATATTGGGAATTCACTCCTCACCAATGTCGCAGACTTTCTTGACAACACACCAAAGAGAATCTTTGTGATAACAGATGAAACCGTAGCACGACTCTATTTGGAAACGTTAACTCAATCGCTGGTAGATAGTGGTATAGAAACTATATCGAAGATTGTTTCTGACGGAGAGTCTACTAAGTCTCTAAGTACAGTTATTGATCTTTACAATTTCTTGTTTGAACATGAAGCCACTAGATCAGACACAATCATTGCACTGGGTGGCGGCGTAATTGGAGACCTCACGGGATTTGTGGCTTCAACATTCAAGAGAGGGCTCAATTTACTCCAAATACCAACTACGCTCCTAGCTCAAGTAGATTCAGCAGTAGGAGGGAAGACAGGAGTCAATCTTAACGGTGGGGAAATCTTGTTGGCACTTTCTATCAGCCTTCTGCAGTAATTGTAGATGTTAATCTACTCAATACTTTGACTGAAATCGAATTTGCAGCTGGGTTAGCAGAGGTAATAAAATATGGAGTAATTATGGATTATGAGCTCTTGTCAATTTTGATTGAAAAGAGACCTGAGATAATTCAGAGAGATCCAGAAGTAATGATGAAAATCATTGAAAGGTCGCTTAGGAATAAAGCTCGAATTGTCAACACTGATGAAAGAGAAGAATTAGGATTTAGAGAAATTCTCAACTTTGGACATACTATTGGACATGCAATCGAAAGCAACTCTGTGTTTGAAATATTGCATGGAGAAGCAGTTGCTATAGGAATGGTTGCTGAAGCTCGGTTTTCTCTGGATATGGATATTCTGGATTCACGATCCTATGAAACCATCAGCTCAATTTTGGAATCCTATCAACTTCCCACTCAGATACCTGAAGGTATGGAATTCCATATTCTGAGCGAAACCATGAAACATGACAAGAAGATGCGAGAGGGAGTTTTACGAATGCCAATTCTTGTTGAATTGGGTAAAGCAGAGATGAGAGAGATTGAACTATCTTCCAATCAAAATATGATATCAAGTTTGGAGAGAGATGAAAAATGTTAGTTGTAATGTACAAAGATGCTAGTGAAGAACAGATTGAGAGAGTCCTAGAGATTTCAGAAGAATTGGGATACACTGCAATTCCCAATCCTGGAGCTCGAAGGATGGTTATCAATATCACAGGTGAAGTCGATCTAAGTAACATAAGCAGGCTGGAGGGATTAGTAGGCGTTATGAAAGTCATACCTGTTTCAAAACCGTATCGACTTGCAGATGTTGAAGTGAAATCAGAACCAACTGTGATCGAAGTTGGCGATGTTGAGATTGGTGGAAAGAAACCAGTTATCATTGCAGGTCCCTGTAGTGTTGAAACCCATGACATACTAGTAGAAACAGCAATTGCTGTGAAAGATTGTGGTTGCGATATTCTTCGGGGTGGAGCTTTCAAACCTCGAACATCACCATATTCGTTCCAAGGTCTTGGTGTGGAAGGTTTGAAAATTCTTGAGGCAGCTCGTGAAAGGACAGGGCTTCCTGTGATTTCAGAAGCGGTAGATACCGACAGTTTTTCCGCTGTTGAAGCCGCTGTTGATATTGTTCAAATAGGTGCAAGAAATATGCAGAACTATTCCTTGCTAAAACGAGCAGGGAGGTCTCACAGACCAATCCTACTGAAGAGAGGGATTTCTGCTTCGTTAGGTGAACTTCTATCAGCTGCAGAATACATCATGGCCGAAGGTAACAGTAACGTCATCCTCTGTGAAAGAGGAATCAGAACTCAATGCAATCACACCAGATTCACTTTGGATCTAAGTAGTATACCAGTCCTGAGAAATATGACACACCTTCCTCTATTTGTGGATCCAAGCCATGCCGCTGGAAAGAGAGACATTGTTATTCCACTTGCGAGGGCGGGACTAGCTATTGGTTCAGATGGGCTCATTATCGAAGCACATCCTCGACCCGATGAGGCATTTGTTGATGGGTCTCAATCCCTTACAATTGACATGCTTCAAGAGTTCATGGATTCTTGCAGGACCTCCGGTTATTGGCGTAATGGCTATGAAATCAAATTGGGAGCGAGTTCTGAATGAACAAGAAGCTCTGTGTCTGTCTCATAGAAAGAGACCTTCACAGATGCATGGACTTCGTGACTAAAACTAATGCCGATATCATAGAGCATCGGTTAGACTTCATGGATCACATTGGAAATTTAAATCAAATCTATGCTGCATCTGTAGCACCAATAATCGCTACTTGTCGCTCACAAAATTCAGGGGGCAGATTTCAAGGAGAAGAAGAAGACCGAATCAACTACCTTCTTGAAGCAGTCGAAGCAGGAGCTTCATACGTTGACATTGAATTGGAGATGGGCAGTAAACATCTGGAGCAAATCCTTCAAGTAGCTATGAATAATGAATGTAAGTGTATAGTATCTAAACACTATTTTGATTCTACACCTGACGCTCAAGAGCTTCTTGCACTACTAAACCAGATGGCAAATGGACCCGCAGACATTATGAAAATTGTAACCACTCCAAGTTCAATTGAAGACTGCATTAGAACTCTGCTTCTCTATGAAATGAATGAAACAGAACTTCCACTGATTGCATTTGGAATGGGTCAATTCGGTAGGTTCACAAGAATTAGAGCCTTGAAACTTGGAGCACCCTTCATGTATGTATCACAAGATATTGGTCGAGTAGCAGCTCCGGGACAGATTTCTCTTTCACAGATGAGGAAATTAATGGAGGTAATTCTGTGAAACAGCTTGTAGTCATCGGCAATCCAATAGAACACTCACTTAGTCCAATTATGCATAATGCTGCTCTAAAAGCAATGGGATTGGATCAGGAATATTCGTATGATAAGATGTTGTTGCATACCAGCAATCTGAAGAAATTCATAGTTTCGCTTGAGTCAGGTCTAATTACTGGAGCAAATGTCACTATACCATTCAAGACAACAATAATCCCGTTACTTACAAATTTGTCAAAAGAAGCGGCGGCAATTGGAGCTGTGAATACCATCTGCCGGAAAGGGACAAAATTGATCGGCTCTAATACTGATGTGCATGGGTTTCTGAATGTACTTCACGAGAACAATGTAGAAATTGAAGATTCTCACGTTCTAATCATAGGTGCTGGTGGAGCTGCAAGATCTGTTATCTATGGGCTTGTAAGTCACGGTGCCTCTCAGTTCAAAATATACAATAGATCAAAATTGCGAACTGAAGAATTAGTAGTTTCAATCAACCAATATAGCGATGTAAATGTTGAAACATATCAATTTCCGTCATACGGTGGATCAATGGACGATATTGACCTTCTTGTTAATTGTACACCTGTTGGAATGAGCGGACACTCAGTTGGGAGGTCACCTCTAAATAGAACTAACATTTCTAAGAATACTACTGTAATTGATTTAGTGTACAATCCTGCGAGAACTAAGTTAATTGAAGACGCAGGAAAAATGGGTTGCAAAATCATTGATGGAATTGGAATGCTTGTTCACCAAGGTGCTTTATCATTTGAATCTTGGATTGGTTTCAAACCACCACAGGAAGTCATGAAAAACGCAGTGCTTCAGTTTCTGGAGGGCAGTGCATGATTGTCAGGAATCGACATCGCAATATTGGACTGATCGGTTTCATGGCGACAGGGAAAACAGTCGTCGGAAAAAATCTAGCTGATAAATTAGGACTCGCATTTGTGGATACTGATGAATTGGTTATGGAAGAAGCAGGTAAGTCAATTCCAGAAATATTTGAAGAAGATGGAGAAGCTATCTTCCGCGAACTTGAGTGCGAGATTGTAAAACAGGTATGTCAGTCGAATTCTCAAGTGATAAGCTTTGGAGGAGGAGTCGTTCTCTCGCCTACTAATACTTACAAGATTAAAGAAAATACTATCACCATCCTGCTAACAGCATCCAATGATACGATTCATTCACGAATCCGCACCTCGAGTTTGCGACCCTTACTCACGAGTATGCATGCAAATCTGGAAGATAGTATTAACGAACTACTTGCACAACGAGATATACTCTATAGAACTGCCATGGATTTCACAGTTTGTACTGACGGAAAAAGTGTGAGTGAGGTAGTAGAAGTAATTACAAGGAGGATTCAACATTGAGCGTGATAATCTCAGAGTCTTCAATTGAGGGAACAATCCAAGCACCACCATCAAAGAGCTACACACATCGAGCAATAATCTGTAGTATGCTTGCTTCAGGTCAATCAACAATCAAGAATCCTCTCATCTGCGGTGACACAAATTCCACTCTACGATTGGCAACAATGATGGGTGCTAGAATCAAACATAATCAGAACCTTACAGTAACTGGTGCGGATCCATTAGTATCTCCAAATACTGAAATGAATTGTCAAGGGTCAGGAACAACTCTTAGATTATTCACTGCAATATCAGCTCTTACGAATGGTAAGTGTATACTCACTGGAGATAGCACTCTGCAGAAGCGACCAATTGGCGAATTACTTCAAGCTTTGAATCAGCTAGGTGTAAAAGCTATTTCACAAAGAGAAAGTGATCGACCTCCTGTGGAAATTCATGGACAGGAAATCGAGGGAGCTAGAGTAAGAATCAGAGGAGACATTTCTTCACAATACATTAGCGGACTTCTTTTTGCATGTTCAAAAGCTACGAGTGAATCAACATTGGAAATTACAACTCCCCTTGAATCCAGACCCTATGTTGAAATGACTCTAGAAGTGATGCAGCATTTTGGTGCTACTGGAACTCCTTCAGATAATTGGGATACAATCAAAATTCCTGGTGACCAAGAATATCACAATTCAAACTATGAAGTCCCTGGTGACTACTCATCCGCGGCTTTTCTAATGGTTGCAGGTGCTATATCAGGGAAAGTCAAGATTGAAGGATTACAAGAAGAATGTCTACAAGGTGATTCACGAATTGTAGAAATCCTGAAGGAGATGGACGTTTCAATAACTCAAGAGAGGTCTGCACTAACGGTAACCAAATCTGAACCTGTACCCATCTCAATAGATGCGACACACATTCCAGACCTCATACCTGTACTATCTGTTTTAGCCAGCCAAGCTGAAGGACAGACTCGAATTTTCAATGCCAGAAGATTACGATACAAGGAGAGTAATCGATTGAAATCAACAACAATGGAACTAAAAAAACTGGGAGTTAATCTCGAAGAAACAAGTGATGGTATACTCATCAACGGCCCCACCAAATTACGTGGTGTAGTTATTGATCCTCACTCAGACCATAGGATCGCAATGGCTTGTGCAGTTGTGTGTTTAGTATCTAAACACTCAGTTACCATCAACAACATTGAGTGTGTTAAGAAAAGCTATCCAAATTTCATTGATGACCTAATTTCTCTTGGTGCTAAGATAGAATTCTCATCAGTAATGAGTGAGAGGAGGAATGCTATGTGACATTTACATTGGGAACCAAATTCAAGATTCATGTATTCGGAGAAAGTCACGGAGAAAATATCGGAGTAATTGTGGAGGGTTGTCCTCCGGGTCTAACTCTTAATGTTGATCAAATTCAAGATGATCTGAGCAGACGTAGACCTGGGACAAGTCCAATTGTTACGTCTAGAACGGAAAAAGACCAAGTACGCGTAAAGAGTGGTATGTTCAAAGGAATAACAACAGGGGCGCCTATCGTACTTTCTATTCAGAATCAAGATGTGGACTCATCATCCTATGACAGATACAAGGATACTCCAAGACCTGGTCATGCTGATTATACAGCCCGAATCAAGTATAAGGGATTCAATGATCCTCGTGGAAGTGGTTTCTTCTCAGGAAGAATGACAGCGGCATTTGTAATGGCAGGGGCAATAGCCAAACAGATGTTAGTTGATGAAGGAATCAAAATACTTGCTCATACAACTCGAATTGGAGATATTGAATCAAGTCAAGATGTAACTATTCAACAGATAGAAGAAAATGTCTACGAGAATTCTGTCCGCACAGCTAATGGTGATTCAATTCATCTAATGGAATCAGAAATTATAGCGGCAAAGGATGATGGTGACTCTGTTGGAGGAGTCATTGAGTGTAAAATTGTAGGACTTCCAGTTGGTTTGGGAGAACCAATCTTCGATTCATTAGAGAGTGTAATCAGCCATTCAATGTTCAGTATACCAGGGGTCAAAGGTATTGAATTTGGTTCTGGATTTGCAGGATCTTGCAAACGGGGTTCTCAGAATAACGATTCGCCAATATTAGTGGATGGAAAAGTGGGATGGTCGAAGAACGATGCTGGCGGTATTCTAGGTGGAATATCAAATGGAGCACCAGTGATTTTTCGTATTGCCATCAAACCAACCTCAACAATAGCAAAGAAGCAGAACACAGTCGATCTCAAGAAGATGAAAGAAACTACACTTGAGGTAGAAGGACGTCACGACCCTTGTATTGTTCCAAGAGCGGTACCAGTTGTGGAAGCATTGGCTGCAATTACGATTATTGATCTAGTCAAGAGAATTTCTTGAAATGTCTGTTAAGAAATAAATCCACCAAGGTGAACGGTGGGGGCAGGTAGGTAAGGTCTCCGTAAATTTTCCTGCCCCCGGTCAGGTCATACTCCCTCACAAATCCTCATGATGGATTCCGACCACGCTTTCCCGTCTCGTATATCCTATCTCCTTTCATTGATGTTCTCACATCGTTACCCGACCTGGTGAAAAACATTAGTGAGCTTTGCCTTAAATTGACTTGTGGGCATTAACACACATTGATTGCGTAAATCGTAACCCTCGGGTTTTCAGAATTTTAACACCGCACACGATTTAAGGAACATCTACAATTGATATCGCTATGACAGACATCGTTGTTGTTTCTGCTTGCAGGAGCCCAATTGGTGCCTTTGGAGGTTCACTCAAGGATCTTCAAGCACCAGATTTAGCAGCACAGGTAATCAAAGCTGCAGTAGATAGAGCTGGTATTGACCCAGTAATCCTGGGAGACATTAGATTTGGTAATTGTTTCGAACCGCCCAAAGCGCTCAATATTGCTCGTGTTTCATCATTGCTTGCCGGAAAACCATATACAGTTCCTGCAGTGACAATCAATCGAGTTTGTACTTCAGCTATGGAGGCGATCATCAGTGGTGCACTCCAAATTGAAACTGGATTTACTGACGCAGTGTTAGCTGGAGGAGTTGAGTCAATGTCCAATGTCCCATATTGTATTGAAAATGCACGATGGGGAGTTAGGCTCTTCGATGGTGTCTTAATGGACGCGATGACAACAGGGCTGCATGCAGGCAGTCACTTCTATCCACATCCTGAAACTGGAAAGCATTACATCATGGGTGAAACCGCAGAGTTCCTCAATGATAAGCATGGATTCACACGCGAAGACCAGGATTTTGTAGCTCTCAGGTCTCACAACAATGCAGAACGGGCAACAAAGGATGGTGACTTCAAAGAAGAAATCACACCAGTCGAAGTCAAAGGTCGAAAGCAGACAGTAACTGTTGAGGCAGATGAACACTTCAGACCCGATCTTACAATGGAGGACCTTGGGAAACTTAGACCAGCTTTCAAGAAAGATGGCACTGTTACTGCGGGTAATGCAAGTGGACTCAATGATGGAGCAACTGCGATGGTCATTATGTCACTTGAAAAAGCAGAAGCCCTTGGACGAAAACCATTAGCTCGTATGACAGGTTATGGAATGGGATGCAGTGAACCACATCTTATGGGTGAATCACCAATAGCGGCTGTCAAGAACCTCATTGATCGAACAGGTTTGGGCTTCGATGATTGGGATCTTGTAGAACTGAACGAAGCTTTTGCTAGTCAGTATCTCGCAGTCGAAGAAGGATTGAAACCAATGGGTTGGAACCGAGAGAAAGTCAATGTCAACGGTTCAGGAATTGGCCTGGGACATCCTGTTGGTTCAACTGGAGCTCGTATAGTTGTTACTCTGTTATACGCACTCAAGAAGAGAGGTCTCAAGAGTGGCATGGCTACGCTATGTGGTGGTGGTGGAGTAAGCACCGCAACATCTTGGGAGCTGTATTAGTTCAATCTTGAACGGAACATCGCAACTGCAACCAACACAATCACTATAATCGAAGCTGAAGTGATAGCAATGGAAATTAAACCAAAATAATCTGTATCAAGTGGTTGGATTGTAGTTTGATTGGTATTATCTGAGGGAGCCCCTACAGCAGTAACAACATCGTCCCATTTGGGAGCATCTTCGAGTGAGAGTGGATATGGATCTACATTCTCAGCCTCACCGGGAATGAAGTAAGACCCGTTTCCAGAGTAATCACTCCAGTAGTTTCCTATTTGCTCGAAATTATCGTACCACTTGTTAAAATCACCATCATCCTGAGCATTCTGTACATTGTCAGGACCTAACCAGCACTGAAGTATTGAAATATTGGTAGAATACATTCCCAAATCAATTCCAATAGCAGAGCAGTTCTTAATCATACTTCGAATCACATAACCACCATCAGGATGAAATGTATCTATACCAGTATCACAGGATTGAATGATGGATTCCTCAAGAACCCAATTCTCATTCTCTACTATGATAATGCCAATCTCGGACGAAATGATGTAGTTATGACGAAGCATTGTACCTGAGTCATTAATGCATTCTATTCCGGAAGATACACAGTGATCGATTATCGTCTGGTCTACATACGTGTTAATAGAATGATTAAGTTCGATTCCAACTTCACATACAATAATATCAAGTGAATGTAACCAGACACCAGAACTTTCATTCACAAATACACCATATTGACATTCGAATATCTCAGTTCGATTTACAAAAGCTCTGTCACTGTTCCATAGACAAATCCCAAATACTTGTTTCCAAACCGTAATTCTCTCGATTATTGCATTTTCACAATTTTCAAGTAGAATACCAAAACTCCGGTCCACACCCATTTCAGGTGACTCAATTAAACACTCAACAATACGAAAATGCAATTCGACATTAGCGATATAGATGCCATATGTTTCAGGCGTAATCGATAGACCCTGTATCACAATAGGAGAGGTTTCACTTCCAGTGCCGGACCATCCTTCTAAACTTGCTGTTGAAATGAGATCCTCATTTCCATTGATTATTATCGGATCATGTGGCTCGCGATATAGACTGCCAGATGCGACAATATTCAAGGAATTAATAGTTAATGAAAAGAGAAGGACAGAAATTAGGACAGTCGTTACTTTTCTGAAGATCAATCAACCCACCTAGTTACACTCTATATTGATTTGATAAAAACCAATTTGTATCTTCGTATACACAAACAGAATGCCGAACCTACATACTTATTAACAATAGTGAAGTTGTTAATAACATGAAAAACTACGATTTGATCGTGATTGGCTCTGGAGCAGGAATGAATGTTGCTTCCTCAGCCTATGAGCGAGGTATGAAAGTCGCCATAGTGGAACATGGGCCAATGGGTGGGACCTGTTTAAATCGAGGGTGTATCCCCACAAAAATCCTCACCTACGTGGCGGACATTATTGTTCAAGCAGAGCACCTAGAATCCCTCGGAGTAAAGACAAAGATTGAGAGCATTGACTATCCGGCAATAATGAAACGTATGAGAGATGAAGTGGATGGGTCAAGCCAATCACAGGGAAGCTCTATTGATGCTGCGGATGGAATTGACTGGTACAAGGGTACAGGCAAGTTCGTTGATGATTACACGGTGGAGATAGATGGGGAGAAGATCAAAAGCAAAAATATCCTGATAGTTGCAGGTTCGAGACCTCTGGTTCCAAATATCAAAGGGCTTGAAGATGTTGAATATCTATTGAACGATGAAGCGTTACATTTGATGGAGCAACCAAAATCAATGGTCATTGTTGGAGGAGGTTACATCGCTGCGGAATTCGGACACTTCTTCTCAGCAGTTGGAACAGACATTACAATAATCGGCAGAAATCCGTATCTGGTGAAGAACGAGGATCCTGACATCTCGGAGATACTAAGAGAAGAGCTCTCGAAGAGAATGAATGTCCACACAAATCATGAGGTCATCGAGGTCAAAGAAGAAGACGGAATGAAAGTTGTCATTGCTCGAAATCGAGATACTGGTGAAGAAGTCGAGTACAAGGGAGAAGTACTCTTGATTGCAGCAGGAAGACGCTCTAATGCAGATCTCTTCAAACCTGAGAAGACTGGTGTAAAGACAGACGACCAGGGATGGGTAATTGTAGATGAATACTTCAGAACAAGTAAGAAAGGAATTTGGGCTTTTGGAGATGCAATTGGTAAATATCAATTCAGACATGTTGCAAATGATGAATCACAGATTGTCTGGTTCAACTTATCCAAAGTTCTTGACAATGACAAAGAGAAAGAATTCTTGACAATGGATTACCATGCAGTTCCACGTGCAGTATTTTCTTATCCTCCAATCGCAGCTGTAGGTATGACCATGAAAGAAGCAGAAGATTCAGGGCTTCAACTTTACGTTGGTGAAGCTAATTATTCAGTTGGAGCAAAAGGATTTGCAATGGGTGATCCACCAAGTAAGATTCGAGTTATTGTAGATGGAGAGAGCAAGAGAATCCTTGGTGCAAGCATTGTTGGACCGTACTCGCCAATCCTCATCCAAGAAATCGTGAATTTGATGTACACACGAGATGGAACGTACTATCCAATGTTCCAGGCGATGCATATTCATCCTGCACTTCCTGAAGTTGTCCAGCGTGCTTTTGGAAGAATGGCCCCAGTTGGGGGACATCACGAGCATAATCATTGAGTTTCAAATTGTAACAAAATCTCACAGCTGAATACAATTTAAGGTACAGATTGTAACAACACCACCACTATACTTAATATTAAGATAAAAAAGCTTAAAATTATGGATAAATACGATATAATAGTTATTGGATCCGGGGCAGGTGTAAAGATTGCATTTTCAGCTCATCAGGCGAAGCTAAAAGTGGCGCTTATCGAGAATGGCCCATTTGGTGGAACCTGCTTGAATCGCGGATGTATTCCTACCAAGATTCTGACATCTGTAGCAGATTATATCGTACAATTAGATGCCTTAAACTCTCTCGGTGTAAAGACAAAGATAGAAAGTATTGATTATCCGTGGATTATGGAACGGATGAGAAAGAAGGTTGACGCCTGGAGTATCGAGCAGGAGAATGGACTTGAAAGTGCCGAAGGCGTAGACTGGTTCAGAGGAACCGCAAAATTTGTTGACGATTATGTTATTGAAATTAATGATCAACAAATCACCGCGGATAATATTTTCATAACAACTGGATCTAGACCCCTAATTCCAGATATCAAGGGTCTCGATGATGTCGAGTATGTAACTAGTGACGAAGCGCTCAATTTAATGGAACAACCAAAATCCATGATTATTGTCGGCGGAGGATATATTGCTGCAGAATTTGGACACTTCTTTTCAGCAGTAGGAACAGATGTCACTATACTTGGACGGAATCCTTACTTGATCAAGGATGAAGATCACGATGTGTCAGACCTGCTCCGTGACCAACTCTCTAAACGAATGACTGTGGAAACCAATCATGAGGTCATCGAAGTCAAAGAAGAGAACGGTTTCAAGTGCGCTGTTGCAAGAGATAGGAATACAGACGAGATTAAGGAGTACAAAGGTGAGGTTCTGCTAATAGCCTCAGGAAGACGTTCTAACGCAGATCTAGTTCAACCTGAAAAAACTGGAGTTGCTGTAGATGACCAGGGATGGATTATCGTTGATGATTACTTCAGAACAAGCAAGAAGGGAATTTGGGCGTTTGGTGATATACTAGGGCGTCATCTATACAGACATGTTGCCAACAAAGAGGCACAAGTTACTTGGCACAATGTAACAAAGGCTTTGGAAAATGCTCCTGAGAGTGAAATGAAAAAGATGCCATATCATGCTATTGCGCGAGGTATCTTCTCGTATCCAACGATCGCAGCAGTTGGTATGACGTTGCGTGAAGCCAATGATTCTGGACGTAAATTGCTTGTCGCAAATGCGGATTATGATTTCTCGGTCAAGGGATTCTCAATCGCTGCACCACCAAGTCTTGTCAGAGTAATTGTAGATGCAGATTCAAAGAAACTTCTAGGAGCTAGCGTTGTAGGTCCACATGCGCCAATTATGATTCAAGAAATTACTACTTTGATGAATACACCCGAGGGAACATATCAACCAATGATAGATTCGATTCATATTCATCCCTCGCTGGTTGAGATAATGCAAAGAGCTATGTGGCGGTTAGCACCTTTGGAAGATGAGCAAGGTAACTAAGCATTTACCACACCATGGGAACATATCCATCTTTTATCAAGTCTGCAATGATAGTGCCAACAAAATCAACTTCCACACCAATTGCTTCAATGTGCTCTGAAATTCCATCTCTGTCCGATAGAAACTTGCACGCAATAGGAGCACCATAATTTGCTAATTCTGCAGCAGACCCTTTTACATCAGTATCACTTGCTAAGAGATTTTCAGCTGGGCCAAAGAATATGACTCGAACATCTGGAATCCATCCAAACTTGATAGTATTCTTTGCATACATAAGTGCGGTGAGAACTTTTTCACGATCACCAGAAGAAATGATAACCAATAGTTTGTTACTCATATTGAGAACTCCAATTTCAGCAGATATGAAATTGCTCAGGCCGCCTTTAAAGTATCTGAATGGTGATAGAGAATTCTATTCAGGTTTCATGAATATTAGGCTCAAAGTAATTCTTACAAAAAAAAGAAGTGGGCGGTTAAACGTGAATCTAACCGCACTTCTCAGATCAGGTTGTTTCTATTGGTTCTTCAAATTTCACTTCTTCCGCAGGAATACAACAATGATGATTATTATCACAATGCCTCCTAGAGAACCGATGATAATCAAGTTCATCAATTCTGGAGGAATTCCTGTTTCAGTGGTTGTAGTCGTCGTCGTTGTGGTTGTGGTTGTTGTGGTTGTGGTTGTGGTTGTGGTTGTAGTCGTAGTAGTTGTTACAATTGCTGAAACAACAACCATCACCGTGTCAGATGATTCATGACCAGCTTCATCAATCACAACCAATGTGCAGTTGTGTGTGCCTGCTGCAAGTGCATCAACATCAAAGACAAGATTAGCTCCAACCCATAAATCGGAACCATTCATTATTCCATTGATGTACAGCTCCCATTCAAATGGGTAAGTATCCGATACTGTCCAATTAATGATGTGGCCAGTCTCACCGACTTCAAATGCAATATCTGTAGGCGAATCGATTGCGGGTGCCGCAGCAGGTTCAATAGTCACTATTACTGTATCAAACGCCATATGGGAGCCTAAATCATAGACAACCAAGGTAAAGTTGTGAATTCCAGCTGCAAATCCGTCCAACGAGAACATTATCTGTCCTCCATCCCATGACAGTGTGGTTCCAGTACCATTGTGTAGCACTGTATAGTTCACAGGACCATCATCATGAGCATTCCAAACAATCATCCATCCAATCATGTCTTCCTCAAGTTGTGTGTCGATAGGACTGTCTATTACTGGATCGTTTGTATCCTCAACATCAACCCTAACAGTATCCATTATGTACTGACCGTTGTTATCATAGAAAACAATGCTATAATTATACCAACCAGGAATGAGATATGTATTAGGTGACGTAATAATCTGACCTGCATACCAAGAACCTGTCTGTTCAAGTGAACCATTGATGTAGATTTCATAGGTTGTAGGATAGTTTCCCGATGCAACCCATTCTATACTGAGGAAACCAATTCCCTCAGGAACATCAGTGTCAACAGGGTGATTGACTATTGGAGCTCGGTCTGCAGGTGGTAGTAAATTAGTACGCACAACATTACCAACATACATACTACTGGGACCCAGGTCTTGTGTGATCCCGACAGTTAAACCAGTACATGACAGTATTGACATGTTAAGTGCTGAAGGGCTAATGACACTAGTCAGAATCAGGATTTCATACCCATTCCAAGAACCAATGTCTACCACAGTAAAGACCATATTCCAGTCCATCCAGCAAGATTTCATGCCCATCGCTGCGCGAGAATTAGTGGGGATATCAATCGTTGTTGAATATGGTGTCACCTCTGGCGATGGGAAACTTGGCATCATCAATAGACGTCTGTGAGTCCAGTCTAATTGGGGAGGGAGACCCGTTGATACTTGTGAGATATATCCATTCAGAACATTCGTCACAAGCCAACTTGGGAAAACCTGCCAAGATCCCATAAACACTCCAATGACCATTGTACAGTTTATCTCAAACTCAGAAATCCAATTAGTAAAGGTGAAATTGAAATATTGTGAGTATATGCCACCCACTTCAATCCTCATGTCATAGTAGTCTCCAGGAATCGGATTCAACAAGGGGACAACTTGGTATGAGTCCACAGATACTGTATCGTTGGCTTGAATACCGTTCGACCATGTTCCTACCAAAGTGATGATATTTGTACCATTTTCAAAGACAGGAACCATTATTTCACTGACTTCAAATACGTTCGTAGTGATATGGAATATTTCCACAGCGTTGACAATTCCTGTGATGTTTTCAAGGTTGGAAAAGTCACTACATGTGTAATTGATCCAAACAAGTCCACCCTGAACACTATCCAAGTTATTAGGACTAATTATATTGAATTGAAATACATCTACAAATTTCGTATGAATATTATTTGCAATGTTTATTTCTCCCATCACTGGTGTGACATAAGCTGTAATATTTATGGAACCTGTAAAGCTTATGAAGATAGGAACTGTTAACGTTGTCCAGTCACCTGAATCGAGGGATCCAATACCCACACTACCTTCTAGAGAATCCTCCACCCATAGTTGTAGTGTAAAGCTTGTTTCAGTGGATAATCCATTGTTTATCACATGTACATCTATCTCAACATCTGTATCAATACCTACTACATCTGCCACTCCAACATAAGCTTCTAAATCATGTGTGTCAACGGTCAACCAATAGTCAAGGATATTCTCAAAGAGTAGCATATTGTCATCTGAGTCTATAAAGAAGTCAAATCCATAGCAGAGAGAGAGTATCTTTGTATCAGCCAAATCTACTACAACTCTAAACTCCTCGGAACCATCTTGTGTTCCAAAAAGCTCGCATGCAGGGAAGCTAACTTCAAATGTATTATCAAGAGATGGCAGGTATAAGGTTGATACATCAGTCATGAGTAGATGTGAAGTATCAAAATTCGTCGTAACAGAATGAGTCTCAGATGTTTCATCAGTGAATTCAATCCCATATGGTTCTAATATTTTCTTTAAGGATGATGATAACCATGAATCACCAACAGTTACTAATTTTCCACCATTTGACAGATATGTTTCCATAGCGGTTACTTCAGAAGTTGTCCAATTAACATCTCTATCGGATGGACTTGCGATGAAAATTATATCAAAGAGGTCAAGGTCATATAACGTTAGCTTCTCATCCATCCAGATAACAATGTGACCAAGTGATTGATACAAATCACGAACACTATCCAGACGGTTTTCTACGTGAGAAACGACAATCCCAATCGCAGGTCCTGGTCGATCATAATATATTGTTACATTATCAGCGCCAACATTCATTGCTTCATCATAAGCAACAATAGTGATGTTATGCCATTGTCCATTCTCTGCAAGAATGTAAGTTTCGGTTTCCGATCCCTCCAATGTATCGTATAAAACATGATCAATCAAGACTTCGATACGATCAGGTGTACCTGAATCAGTAATTGTCCAGTTCACCTTTCCATCGGATAAGGTTGTATCATTCAACGGGTAGTCAATACTTACCGTTGGGGGAGTCCAATCTACTAGTATGTCTCTGTGGTAAGTAACATTTTCCCCATCAGTTTCCATCCAGATATCAAGAGATACAAAGGTTTCAATCAAACCTGACAATGGATAAGTCATCGAGGAAGTGCTTCCATCATAAGTAGAATCAACAAAGATATGGAAATCGTCTATTGTTTCATCCGAACGAGCAGCCCAAGTAATGGTGTAGTCAGACGAGTCGGAATAATACTCTGAGGTCATGAAAACAAATCTGCTAACGTACTCAAATCGAAGAGCTAAATCATCAACCGGATCACCACTGAATGTGTACGTGTTGAAGAAACTCGTATTGTACCCATAATTCAAGCCCACCGTATAATCAACCATATTTTGGAGATAGTCGTACCTAAACTCGATATCACCCCATTCAAAAAGAACCAACTGGAAGGTTCCAGCTAATCCACCTGAACTGTAATCGATATTGTCATATTGGATAACAAACCGTGATGGACCAGTGAGGTATTTTGTATAGATATTTCCTGCTGGTGCAAGATCTGCCCAATATAGAGCCATTGAGTACCAATCTTCTGCATCACCAGATGGATATGTACCATTAGGTGAACTATCAAATACACCCGCTAAAGATATCTTACCATTAGAAGATAAAATAAGTTCGGTGGTAGTTTGTCCATAGAACTCGAACTCAAACGGAAGTTGTACAAAATCAGCACCATCATCACCAAGATTTTGGACAGTGCCATCAGTTACATCATCCCAGGTGTATGTAGGCGTCGTCATCGTATAGTTACGCCCCGTGATTTCTGGAGGATCTTCAGGAGGGACAATATCCGTTCCAATTACTGTTGATCTCCCGCCGTACTCTACAAGTTCTCCTTGTACAGCTGTCGCTTCATCGGACATTCGGGAGTCAATTTTATTTTCAACTGACACTGTACCGTCGAATCCATCAGATGAAAGATTACCAGAATTCAAAGCAATAACAGGAATCGTTGCTAAGGAATTTCCTAGAATAAAACAGAATATAATTATTGATACGTAATAATAGGGTCCCATCTTCAATAAGACCGCTCCCTGTATTTCCATAACCAAATCTCTAGATTTCCCCTTCTAGAGAATCAGTTTGTATTTATACAATGTTCTTATGATTTATATCACTTTTCATCTTTCAATGAGTCTTTGATTAACTTAATAGTTCATATAATTAATTATTCTATGATTGAAACTATAATAATTGTAATTAAATTGCCTTTCATAGTTAGCAAACATTGCTTCTGATATGCAACAACTTCCAATATTCCGAAATGTAATATAGACCATTGTTAAGAGAAGCATTAGCACTTCGAAACAAAAGGTGAAAACAATGTGTGAATGGTGCTTCAAACACGGTGCAGGGAAGAAGTGGTATCTTAATTCTCGAAACTATCTACAAGAAACCGCTCAAGAAACTGGAGCTCATGAGTACATTTTCGAGTTATGGAAACAGTTTGAAAAAGTGTACCTCCAGAAGATTTACGGCATCTCCATGAAAGGACCAGGGTACAAATTTAATACACCTCTAATTGGCAGAGCAATGAGGACCTACGTGAATTCATGGTTCAAAAAAGAAAAGCCACTGAAGGGCAGAAACCCAAGAAGAGCAGAAGGACATCCAGGTCAAGTTGTCATGTTAGATGATGCAAAGAAAATTCTCGAAATGGCTAGTCCAATCTTGAGAGTCAATTGTGCTTGCAGAAATATGACACGGGGAATCAAAGATCCGTGTTGTCTTGCATTCGGTGCTCTTGCAGAAATGGTTCCTAAATTACCAAGGTATATTCCAGACAGGGGAGCAGAACCACTTCACGTTGATGAGGCACAAGAGTTCATCACTGAGATGAATGATGCTGGAAGAATACAAACAGTCTGGTTCGGACCAATGCCTTACATCGCAGCTCTCTGTAGTTGTGAGAGACCTGAGTGTGCAGCTACAACGATTAGAATGGAATATGGGTTGAATTCTCTCTACAAGGGAGAGTATGTTGCCAAAGTCGATTTCTCAAAATGCAATGGCTGTCAGAGTTGTGCTTCGAGGTGTGACTTCGGTGCACTTATGTTCAATGATGGGATGAATGCACCGTTCATCAATGGATGGCAATGCTTTGGGTGCGGTCTCTGTGCGACTGCGTGTCCAGAAAATGCGATTCAAATGATAGACAGGAATGAGATTCCAACGCTCAAGGATGTGTGGTAGATGAAAACAAAAATCCTCGTTGATTATGACAAGTGCACAGATCCGCTATCATGCAAGAAGTGTATGCAGATTTGCCCAGGTGCCCTCTTCATCTGTTATTCCCCGGACATGGAAAGCAACGACCCGACTGAATGGAGAGTGGATGTTGCATTTACAGACTTGTGTACACGATGTAACGACTGCGTTGACGTGTGTCCTCTGGATGCAATCACTATCAAGTGATTCCATAACACTCAAGAGCGGCGGACAATCCTCTAGTAGAGAAGTATCATGGTTAGATGTTTTGTAACTGGTGGAACGGGTTTCGTTGGATCACATATCATTAGACTGTTGACCGAACGAAATCATGAAGTTTCAATCTTGGCAAGAGAGAGTTCGAATTATGATTTGATACAAGGATTATCTTTCAAGAAAGTTATTGGAAACATCACAGATATTGAGAGTCTCAAACAAGGAGTCCCAGACGACACCGAGTGGTTATTTCACAATGCTGCAATCATGGCAGAGTGGGGAAGTAAGAAACATTTCTTCTCTGTGAATGTTGAAGGAACAAGAAATATTCTCGAGGTATTAAGACAGAAGGACATACCTAGCCTTATCTATACTTCATCTACTGCAGTGTATGGATTCCCAAACAAAAACGAACCATTGAACGAAGACGATGCTTGGAAGCCAATGACCAATTATCAGAAATCAAAAGCAGAGTCTGAACAACTTGTTAGGCAATACATGGCAGATTATGGAATCAAAGCCACAATGGTGCGAGCTCCATCAGTCTTTGGAAAAGGAGACTTGTATACAGGACCACAAATGATTGAAATTCTCCAGAGTGGAAGTATGGTGACTTTCGGTGGAGGAGATAATCCTCAAAGCTATTCTCATGGTGAAGATTTCGGTCGGTGTCTTGTACTAGCCGCTGAGAATATTGAGAAGACTTCAGGAAATGCATACAATGTGGCATCATTCGATTGCACTTTCAGAGAATTCCTGGATGCTTTAGCTGATGAACTAGGAGTTGCTAAGAAGTACAGGAACATGCCGTACGCGGTATCTTTAGCTCTTGGTTCTGTTATGGGACGTTTATATAAAGCATTCAATAGAAAGAATTCTCCTTTACTAACTGCTTTCCGAGTGAAGCTATTCGGATCCAAGTATCTTATTGATATATCAAAAGCAGAACGGGATTTTGGCTTCACACCCAAATGGGATCTACAATCTACTGTAAAAGATATTGTAGAATGGGGTGGAACAGTAAAAGCAAGATAGGTTGCCACATTTCAATTTCAGGTTAGTCTATCAACCAATTCACAGAGGTCGATGATTTCCATCTTTTCATCATTTGCATCAGCAAGACCTCTCTTACAAAATGGGCACGTAGAAACAAGTGTTGATGCATCGGTATCTACGGCATGAGCTATTCGTTTCTTTGCGGTTTCTAAACTCCAATCAGGATAAGCTGCCTTACACCCTCCACCTGCCCCGCAGCACCAGGCATTTTCACGGATTTGTTCCATCTCTATAAATTCAACTGGAAGAGAATTCAGAACATCTCTTGGTGCTTCGTATTCACCCATATGTCTAGCAAGATGGCAAGGGTCATGGTATGTAACTTTGTATGGGGTATCAGACGTTTTGAGTTTCAATTTCCCATCACTGATGAGTTCCCGGATAAACTGTGAAATGTGAACTACTTCAACATCCAATTCAAGACCAAGTCTATCATAGTCCTTTGTCAAAGTGCGATAGCAGCCAGAACATGAAGTAATGACTCTCTCCGCACCGGCATTCTGAATTTCCGTTCGATTGTGTTCAGCTAATTCGATCACTTCGTCAACTTGACCAGTTCTCAATAAGGGAGAGCCACAGCAGCGTTCATCGACAATTGTGAAATCAACACTCGCTTTTTGAAGGATTGAAATTGTTGCATCACGAATCTCGTTCTCACGGTAGTTAGACGTGCAACCAATGAAGTAGACCAACGATGCGTGTTTGGGCAGACTATGCTCTTGTACGAGTGAACGAGCATGATGCTCCGCACCATATGGATTGTGGTTTGATTCGATTCGTTCAGCAAATTTCTCATGCGCAGGTAATGCACCTAACTTCTTGACAGCTAGATGTCGCAGTTCTTCAATCATATCAACAATGTGTTCTCGGTGTGGAGCTAGACATTGAACTTCACAATTTCCGCAAGTCGTACAAGCAAAGATAGGATCAATCAATGATGGGTCCCAGTCTATCTCACCTTTTTGAATACCGTGTGCAATCCAAAGTCGTCCTGATGCAAAGTAGCTTTCAAAATTGAAGTGCTCACCGGAAGGACAAGATGGATTGTACCCCTTGAATACGAATTTACAATTACCACAGCGAATACAGCTATAAAGCCACTCCTCGATGGTTGGTGATTCGGTCAGAGATCCAACCTCCCAGGATTCATGATGTTATTGGGATCCAGCAGTTTCTTGATTCTCCTTGCTAATTCGAAGAAGGCGGGATCAGCAAGTTTCTGAACCTTCTTTGCAGACCAGACAGGAGTCTTGTAAGGCAACGCTCCTAGACTAAGTGCAAAATCCAATAGCTCTTCACTGCACTTCCGTACTCTATCCAGAGTTGCATCATCTTTTGGAAATCGAAAGATGAATTTGAACTCTGCAATGTGAAGCATATTCAATGGTTTCATAAATGCCATTAATTCGAAATCGTACTTCTCAACGATTTTACGACCACCTTCAAGAGCAGTACCCCAATGTTTTGGATGAATGTATGTACCAACCCATGTGAGACCGTCATGCTCCGCAAGAACCTTGAATGCATCAGATGGAAAGTCAATCCACTCATTTGCTTGACTACCCATCAATTTCACAACTGTTGGCCATGGAATAAGGACTGTCCGAGGTTCTTCTCTTTTAGCAGCATCAACCATCTCCTCCAACTGGCGATACTTTTCTTTCAGTTCAATTTCCGAATTCGCAGTGTATCCTACCACGGTACCGTAATCTGGTTCTCCATCAAAGTGCTTCACAGGATATGGCACTTTGAGTAGCATCTTGATTATAGATAGAGACTGACTGTCGATGTCTTCGAAATTGCCCGACCGTGTAATCGTCTTTAGCAAGTCTGTTGTTGCATGCTCTCCAAAAGTAAATAGAGCTGCAAATCCGTGAACTTTCTTTTTCGGCCAGAGTTTCAATGCTATTTTCGTAACAATTCCGGTCATTCCTTGCCAGCCAGAGAATAGACCAATAAGATCAGGAAGGGGGTATCTTCCAAACCAATTTCCATCGCCCATGATACTCGAACCAACTCTGACAAGTTCACCAGTTGGTAGAACAGCTTCGAGACCATTGACGAAATCAGCCATTGAACCATGTGTTGTGGATAAATCGCAGAGCCCTTGAACTAGAGCATTAGCAAGAACTGAAGTGTAAGGTGGAGCAAGAGGATAGGTATAGCGTAGAGTAGGATGGTGTTTATCGAGATGACGTTTAACATGGCCGAACGTTACTCCTGGTTCGATAACCATGTACATAGCATCTTCATCAACTTCCAGAATTTTGTCCATTCGTTTTAGATCTACAATAACCGCTCCGTCTACCTGAGGTATCGTGAGACCTCCAACACTTTGACCTGTCACGAATGGGATGAGCGGAGTCAGGGTTTCATTTGCGAGCTCGATTATTTTTTGGACTTCCTCAACCGTAGATGGCATGACGATCATCAACGGTTGCCTGGCTGGATTCTCGGTCATATCAAAGGAGTAAATGTACCGTTCTCCTACTCCATCGGCAACGTATTTGGCCCCAACAATATTATCAAAGCGTTTCTTTAAGTCTACCATATCATCACTTCAGAATAGTATTCATGAGACCATAGAATCGATAGAGTGCGATTAGATGTCTGAAACCCTTCACTTTGATTTTCCTACTAAAGATCGCTCGAATCATGGAAGTCTTTCTCTCTACTAATTCCAGTATTGTTCCGAATTCCATTTTGAAAATAAGAGTAGGTTCCTCAACTATTCCCGATTTGATACTGATGGTTTCATCAAAAATGATAGATACTGGATAGTAATCGGTATCGAAAACCACTGTCATTCTCCAATTCTGCATCTTATCGCGCAATGCAGAATTCGCAATCTGGTTGTTAATTAATTTAGCAAGAATATTTCCAATAAAATCTGGAGGTTCCGTTAACATTGAAATCAGGCTCGATAGTCAGTACGTTACAAACCACCTCTTGAAGATACCTCTGTGGATAGTAACAAGGTACGAGGAGAGGTGTGTGAGAAACCGAGGTCTCTCACATCCACCTTCTAGACAAATCAAACGATTTTGTCAAGAACTTCTTGCAAGTCCACAATATCATCGAAACTGTTTGGATCTACAAGAAGAGCTCCAGTGATAGTTCGCTCCTCACCGGGTTCGAGCCAGTAATTACTTTCAACTGCTCCGAGGAGTAGTACTTCTCCAAGAGTAGCAGAAATAATTCGAGCCGTATCATTGGCTAGCATAAAGCTGAAGCCTGAAGTACTCTCTTGACCGTCTGCAGGTTTGATCCACACTACATTTCGAGATGGGGTCACTGCCACTGGCGCCATGCCTTTCCTGACATTTGTAACGCTTCCATTCCATTCAGTAGCAATACTACCATTAGCCAAATGTTCATCCATCTTAGGGTCGATGAAGAATGATGGCCAGAACCTGATAGGGGCGCTAGTCTTGTTTGAAATAGCCCACTGGATAAGAACTATTGGACTTCCTGGTGCGGTAAGATATCGCAAATTGAAGTGTACTCCACGTGCCAACTGCTGTATTTTTCCGATCCAGCTAATCTCAACACCTTTCCACAAACCAGCTTCGTAACTCTTAGCAACCATAGATTCCTTATTCGTTCGAGCCTTGTCAAGATCTTCGCCCATATCTTCATCAAAAACTAGTGGTTGGACACCGCCATAGTAATTGTCAAAGAAACCTCCAGGTTTGGGAGCTGGATTGGGAAAAGCACTGGTCATGAATTCAACTCCATGCTGATTCTTCAATGAAATCAGGCAACCTCCATAATCAGGAGATACTGTGAATTCAATTAGACCATTGTTCACACGGAAGACCTTTGTTTCCTGTTCGATATCCTCCATGATTTCGACTTTCTTGGTTGATGATCCGAGTTGGAGAATCGTAAGTGGCTTAGAAGAATCCCAATCCGTTGCGAACTCAACTACACCTCTATGGATATTGAAAGAATCGCTGATTTTCTTGCTGGGACTCAGTTTTAGGTTGAATGTAGTATCTTGCATCAACTGAATGTCGCTTGATACCATTTCACCTTCAATAACTTCACTTGTTTCTGGACCTGGAATCTCAACAGAAGCAGTCCAACCTTCTGGAGCTTTGATGTTCAGTTTTCCCATAAAGGGTGCAAGTGTTGTCTTTGCAAGTGAAATTTGGGATTCCGCACTATCGAGATGAGGAATCACTATTGTCCCTACTTTCAGATCGACGAGTCGGCGTAATTCTTGCTCTCTGAGAGATTCAACTTGGCTTTCGTATTTTTTCTTTACGTGCACCTTCCATAGTCTTTGAACATCAGTCCAATCCTGAGCTCCAAGAACAAACCAAATCTGAGATAATCTTCTAGTTTCACCAGGTTCCAATGTGACCATGGGGAATCCAATGAGAGCCATTTGACCATATCCTAAACGGAACTCTTCAACTGAGTCCATATCCCAAAATTGCCCAACAACTTTCGAGCTGAATTCTGATGCAACCCAACCTTCACTGTAGTCCGATGGTTCGCTAGTTACTGCAGGGTATGCATTATAGAAATTCCCGAGGTACTCTTTCACTACACCACCAGATAACGGAACATACATTTCACCTCGACTGAATGAGATTCCTCCACCTCTTCCATTGAGTCGAAGTTGGAATGTTTCGCTTTCTTTGCTTGTATTTGTAGCCCAAACCTCATGCTTGATCAAACCGGTTCCATGTTCAAATGTTGCTCGGTCTTCAATGAGAAGAGGTCTATCTGGGTGATTTGCTTTCATAGCAACGACAGTTTCTGATTCTGTTGAGGATACAGATGATTCTCGCTCAGCAAATCTGAAAGGATTAATTCCGAAAGGAGGACCTATCGATGAACGTACTTCAAAACTGCCAGATTCTCCTCCATAGGGATCATTGGCTCTAAGAATTCCACCTTCAATAGCAAATGAAGCCATGAAATTTGTCGCTGCAATAGCAATTCTTCTTCGTTTATCATCATGACCCACTGCGATACCTTTCTTACCCAAGCAAAAGATGGGTATACGGAATTTTCGAGTTGTAACCCTCTGTCCAGTTTGGGGAGTTATGTCAAAGGAGACCCAAAGATCGTGGGCACCTTCTTCAAGATCTTCGCCTGCAGATATATTGAGAATTGTTCCACCTAATCCTTCAGGGTCAAAAGTAATTTCACCATTTTCATTCTCTACATTGATAGGAACATCGATGCCATCAAGGATTATTCGAGCCTTTGCGTTATCCTTGATATTACTGACAATAGTCAAAGGTATGGAAGCAGAACCTCCTGCAGCTATTCTACACTGACCCCATCGAGTAAGTAGGTCAACAGCGGGTTTAATCTTAAGTCCGGTTTGTAATTCTGATTCAATGGCATCAAGCTTAATTTTCGTTACAATATTCGAACCTTTTACGCCATCACGAAACAGTTCTGCTGTGGAATCTAAATGGAATGGAACTTCCCATGTGAAGGTTTCACCAGGATTGACTTTTTGCTTCTTGGCATCAGGAGCATCGAAAGAGAGTCCACTAAATCCAGATAATTTGACAGAAGCATCAATAATCGAGTCACTACCGTTTTCAACCTCAAGTGTGTAAGTGTACGGCAATCCACACAGGACTTGATGTGAATTGACTCTAGCTTCAACACGAATCTTTGTATTTTCTAAAGTTCGTTCGATAGCAGTGATACCTCGTCCAACACGGTCTACAATGACGGAGAGTGAGTTCTCATTATTTGAAAACTCGTAAGGAAATACTGTCAGCCCTTTATGCTCGAATTCATCAGGAGCCTGCACGGGTTCACGAACATGTGCATCATACCAATCACCGTTACCACTCAATGGAACAAAGAAAGGTGAACATAACGGATGTTTTAGAATTCCAGGAATATAGTCTTCCATGTGAACTCCACTAATCTCAGGATTCCACATCATTCCTATTTTCTTGTATAGCGGGACTGCTTTCATATTTCCAGCCCATGTATTGAGATCAACACGAGTGTATCCCTTTTCTAATGCTCTCTGAATCGATTCAAGCAATAGTTTCTTTCCAACTTTCTTTCCTAATGCTTCTGGAGATACTCCTAGTGTACCAACATATGCGGCTTCTTTGTCTCTCCAATGAGCAAACAGAGTACAGCAGCCGATAGGTTTCTTACTCTCTTGATCAATGGCAATGAGAATTGCTAGAGCATCGGATTTCCCATACTGCTTCTTAACACGGTCCTCGGTGTATGGGACACCTTGAGTAAACCCGCCGGGCCATAGGTCATCCCAAGTGTTCCACATAGCAGCAACATCTTTCGCCATCGATTCGTCATAATCATGGATTTTGATTTCAATCTCTTTTATCATTCTTATACCAATCCAAATTGTTGTGGTTAGCTTCCAATAGGTTGGTCACAAGATATGTTATTTCTGAGACTAACTGACCAGCTCTGTGACCACCTATTTCACAAAGAAAACTGCTCAGGTTTGGTATATATAGCAAAGGCACTTGTTAGGGTCACATCTTGTGACTATCCCCTTTCCCTTCCGTCGCAATCTCATTTCACTAATTGAAAGACACAAACTTAGTTATCAGGTTCGCGAACATCATTTCTCGAAATGATTGTGTCTCCATCCTCTTCACGATTCTCATATCGTGCCATGACAAAGAGAAGGTCTGATAGTCGGTTGATGTACCTGATGAGTTCCTCGTTTACTGGATGTGTACTAGCAAAATAGACAATTCGTCGCTCAGCCCGTCTGCACACCGTACGACAAACATGAAGGAAAGCGGATGCCTTTGTTCCACCGGGGATAACAAAGTTCGTGAGAAGCGGTAGCTCTTCAGATAGATCGTCTGCAATCTTCTCAAGGAATTCAACATCCTCCGCAGTGACTCGTTCTAATTTTCGCAATGGACTATCTGCTTCCAAGGACTCAGGGTTTGTGGCTAGTTCGGCATTAATGAGGAACAATTTCTGTTGAACATTATGAAGGTAATCTACAATCCGATTAGTTGAATGGACTTTGGCGACACCCAAGAATGTTCCAAGTTCATCGACAGTTCCGTATGCTTCTACGCGGGGATCATCTTTTCCGATTCGTTCTCCTGAGAGAAGGCCTGTCTTACCCTTATCGCCTGCTCGTGTGTAAATCCGTTTTGACAAACTACCACCAGTTCTGATTTTCAGCACTATAGATGATTAGCCTTTCCATAGGTGATTTTTCTGAAATCCTAAGAATCTGCCCATGCAAACAAACGTTGTGCAGCCTCCGTTTCTTTCTCAAAAAGACCATCTAAGATTTCTGGAACACTATGAATTATGTTATCGAACTTGTCTACTTCCAAAGTAGCATTCTTCATCAAAGATGGTATCTCTGTCAATCGTTCGGTTACTTCTTCTTGAGCAGCCAAACCTCTCTGTTCCATTTCCTCATTGTTTTGATAGTAAATCTCACGGATTCTCGCAAGAGATGGCATTTCTTCAGGAGTTAGTTGTACTGCAATATTTGACCAAATCTCACAGATTTCAGAATATAGTTTCGAAATCTTCAGGAGCTCACTGTCTTTCATCTCTGCCGATGCTTCCTTCAAGAATTGAGTATACATTCTCCGAAACATGGAACCACCACTCCCTCCAACCTCGATGTAGACAAAGTGTTCTATCAATGCCTTAGCTATTGTTTCATTATCAGGTAGTATCTTGGGATAACGCAACAATTCCTTTTTCCATCTCAATATTCCCTTTGCGCCCATGTTTGAAATTGGAGGATTGAGCATGAAATCAGCATTCTCTCGTATAGCTAGTGGAATGATTTCTTCTAAGGGAGTTAGCTCCTGCGGCATAGAAACTTGCAGTAGTTTGTTCTTTGCTGGAAATGGATGATATTCTGACCCACGTGCCTTCTGAAGACGGGAAAGCGGAATTTGAAATGGTGTTGCATAACGGTCAGATACATACGCGTCATCCTTGTTCTCATCAATTCCGTAGACAAGAATCGTGTGCATTCCAAAGTGATCATCTCCACCTAGGGATAGATAGTCAAGGAATCCAAGGTCAGCACAGACCAGAGCGGGCTGATTCATTTCAAGGGTCTCTCGTAAGTGCTTGTGTGCATTCTTTGTGGAAGGGGATTTCAATACTTTCCATTCTCCTCCTAAGCGATCAATAGCCAAACCAAGGATGGTTGGGAATCGACCACCATTCATTCCGCCGACAAAGGGAGTTACCATTTGCTTCATCTTCCAATAGATGAATCCTAATCCTGAGCCAATACCTACCAGCATCTCCTCAGAAATGTCATATCCCTTGTGATGTAATAGTTTCCAAAGGGAGCTAGTCATACAGTTCTTTCCGCCTGGAAGATGCTCAAAGTCCAGCATTATTCTTTCACTCATTCTTACTCACTTCTTTCTCGTTTGTTTGAATGTGAAACTATCACCAAACTCAACTTGCTTGATGAATGAATCAAGCCACGCAATTTGACATCGTATTGCCCATGCTGGGCGGTCAAAGAGTGCTTTCACAGCACCGATGTTTTCCAAACCATCAAATTCTTCAACTGTGATTTGTCCAACACGACTCTCTGGGAAGTCTCTCCTTAGGCGTTCAATATTATCATAATTCTGAACATTCGAATCCAAGAATATTAGACTATTTTCCAGATTCAACTTGTATGTCTGTAAAGCCTCAAGAGCTTCGTCCTGAGTTAGAAGACTCATTGCTGCAACACCAAGATCAAACAAGGTCTTCGAACGTGGCGGACTGCTTAGACACAGTTTGACCTGTTTATTCAGAACATTGCGTCCCTTTCTGGTCATAAGGTAAATCTTCTTTGAAGTCTTTACAGCTGCATCTTTCTTACTGCCTTCTATTAGACCCCTCTTCTCAAGTTCTGACAGGGCTTTGTATACCGAAGAAAATCGAAGGTCTACCCACTCATGGTATCCGAATTTCTCTATAATGGTGTTTACTTCATAACCATACTCTGCACCCCCAGCAATTATGGTAAGGACTGCAAGATAGGTTGTAGGAAGAAATTCGGGTGAAGACGAATCGGGTCTGGACATAACTTTCACTTCAAACTATTCTACTGATAGAATATAATCATTCTACTAGTAGAATACTAATAAATGTTCCGAGACCTCAGCAGAAATCTTAATCTCATTGTTTCTAACCTGATGATTCAATGGAGATTGAGAAGCACTATTCAGCATGTGCATTAAATTGCCCGGATCTTTGTGCGTACGTAGTGCATGTTGAGAATGGAAAGATCACTAGATTAGAGGGAGACCCAAATCACCCGTACACACAGGGAAGATGCTGTCCCAAGGGATATGCACACGTTTTGAGAATGTACTCGGATGATAGACTACTTCATCCCCTTCAAAAGCAATCAGATGGCTCCTTCAAACAAATTTCGTGGGATACTGCGTTTGACGAAATTGCAAACCATATGAAAGAAGTAAAAGAGAGGTTTGGACCAGAGAGTGTAGCAATCTACTCAGGCTCTGGAAACGATGGAATGGCTCCACGATATGCATCTCGTTTCTGTAATGTGTTTGGAAATAGAATGATTCCAGGGATAGTTGAGATCTGTTTTGAGGCGGCATATGAGGGAGCACGATTCAATGTTGGAAAATTCCCTCCACACGAATTGAGTGACTGGGCGAATTCTCAATGCATTGTCATATGGGGTACAAACAAGCACGAGTCCAGTGTCCATTGTAAAAAATACATCCAAGATGCGATTGACAACGGAGCCAAACTCATTGTCATCGATCCTAGAAGAACACCTTATGCAAAAGTTGCAGACATCTATACTACAATCAGACCAGGAACTGATGGTGCGCTTGCGTTGGGTATCGCGAATGAGATAATCTCCAAAGGACTCTATGACAAAGAGTTCGTCGAACGATACGTAGTAGGATTTGAAGAGTACAAACAGAGGGTCTCTGAATACGATAAAGAGAAAGTGAGTGAGATCACTTGGGTTTCAGTTAATGATATTGAGAGGATAGCAAACTCATTCGCTACTCATGGACCAGCTTTGATAACTACCGCGCCAGCAGGAATGAATCACTACACGAACGGAAATTGGGCAGCAAGAGCTGTACATAGTCTACTAGCCATCTGTGGATACTTGGGGGTCTCTGGTGGAGGATTCCAATACCTATCTTCTGATAATAGTCCCTTCAATGGGAGAGCAGTGAATCTGCATGAGGCCCTTGACGATTCAGTCAAACCAGTAGTTCCCTCCGGAACATACATCCCCGAATATGTACTGAGTCATGAAGAAAGTCCACTCAAAGTATTGGTTGTTCAGGCTGCTAGCCCCGTGACCCAATGGCCGAACACAAAGAAGACTTTGGCAGCATTTGAGAAAATACCATTCAAGGTGTGCATTGATTTAGAGATGACGGACACAGCCAAGATGTGTGATATCGTACTCCCTGCGACTTTCATCTTTGAGCATGATAACCTCATACATGCCGAGCTTCATCGAATAGTTCAGTTTGCACCAAAGATTGTCGAACCCCGTGGAGAAGTAAAGAGTGAGTTGTACATATGGAAAGGAATCGCAGACCGTTTGGATCTGGGAGAATATTTCCAGTTGTCTGAGATAGAAGCGATTAGGCAAGCATTGGATAGTGAAGAATGCAGCCACATGTCAATAGAAGATTTGCAAGAACATCCTGAGGGAATTCGTACTACAAGTCCAAGTATTCCATTCACTGATAGAATATTCAATACGCTTTCAGGGAAGGTCGAGCTCTATTCAGAAGAACTTGAGAATCTGGGATTCGACCCACTTCCAACCCATGTAGAGCCTGACGAGAGTTTAGTATCTAAACCCTTACTTCATGAAAAATATCCATTGACAATGATCACAGGAAGACTACGAGCAAGACTTCACTCTCAGTATACAACTGTCGAAGTTGGTGCTACGGTCAAGAGCTTTGCACATTGCACTTCCTGTAAGAAATGCATTGAAGAATGTCCTGATGAAGCCATCTCACTTGTACAGCCAAGTCCTCATGACATTCAGAAAGACTTCGACAAATCCCAAGACACCCCAGCGAAACTCAGACGAGAACTAGGTGGATTAGTAGCAGGGTTAGCAGTTGATCTACCAGAAGAGAGATTGGATATTCCTGCGGACATGACGGGACTGATGATACCAATTTGGGATGCAACAAAATGCATCGGATGTAGAGAATGCCAGATCGATGTTTGCTCCTACAATGTTGTAACAGACACAATTCAGATGATACCCAAGAACATGGCAGGAGTGCACCGTGCTTTTCTCTGGATGCATCCTGATACTGCAAAGGACTTGGAACTTGTAGATGGAGATAACGTCACTATTGAATCAATAAGAGGGCGTGTTGAAAAAGTCAGACTTGATCTCACTGAAGACCTTGATCCGAGAGTTGTTTGGTCATCAGATGGATGGTGGCAAGAAGATGGCAACATCAATTTACTGACTGATGACAAACACACTGATTTTGGAAGTACACCTGGATTCAACTCAGTTCTTGTGCGTGTGTTCAAAGAGTAACTATCTAAAAAGTCGCTTTGTAATCTGGAGGTGGCCAGAGTCCAAGAGCCTGTCTTGTTGCTGTCAATTCACCAATGTGGAATGCATTATGTTGAATCAGAACCAAATATGCCGCAAAGGGAGGAACCTTTGGCCAAGCAGGCAGGTCATCCATTGAGTCAATACTCTTTGTCATGCTATCTGCTTCGATTAGACCTTTCTCAAACTTCTCAACTAGTGCGTCCCAATCTGCATCTTTCTTCAACTGTTCATCTGTAGGCCAACTAGTCGCATTATTCTTGGGCCAATCGACAGACTCCTTCCTAAGTGCGCCAAGCATCAGATCCTGCCAGAATACAACATGGTATAGTTGATGCCAACACGAATGTTCCCCTTTCTTAGGAATAATCCGAGCAGTTTCAGCTGTCAGACCTTGGACTGCCTTCAGAGGGTCCAAATGCGTGTGTCTACCTCTAAGACCATTCTTTATCGATTTCTCTAATCTCTCGATCATATTTAGAGCATGCACTTAGTTACTGATGAATTTAATCATAGTACGTTACACTATCATGAATCGAGGAAATGTCATCAGACTCATCTGGTTCTTCTTTGGTAATTTGTGAACCATATTCTGGAATCAAAATGAAAATACCATCAATTGTTTCAAGAGACTTCTCAGTCACATCATTCCCTTTTTCGTCTTTGATAAACCATTTTGAATTTTGGTTCACACTAGTAAATTGCCAATTTTTCCTGCAAGCTTGCCCAAAGGTTTCTTCTTTAGCATCAGAGATGATGAACTCCGCCCCATCGGGTCCATCTCGAATAACTCTGCTACGCATCGAAGCATCTCGATCCTTGTACACGGATCTATTTCCAACAGACAATCCCCCCCCCCCCCTAACCGCGACAACAATTATCGCTAAAATTATCACGCCTAAGACAATAAAGAAAAGTGTGGAATAGGGGATTCCAATGTCAGGAAGAACCATATCCTCAATTAAAGGTGGAATAACAGCTATACCCAGATAAAGAACTCCAAGTATTACTATAATAAAAATTATAGCTCCAATTCCCATTCCTCTACCTCTTCTAGGTTGAGTTGATTTTTGCGAAACAAATGGCACTGGTCTTCTTGGATAATGTCGCATTGTCATAGAATGACCTCACGTGGCCTTCTCTTGAAACGTTATAATCTTTCAGAGGTATTCCATTTTCTACCTGTCTTCTGGAACAAGAGTGAATATGCCATCAACTGAATCCATGAGTTTATCACTAACATCATTTCCGCGCTCATCCGTAACGTGCCAATTAGATTTTCGTTTCACACTCTCAAAATACCAGTTTCCTTTGCATGCTTGTGCAAACGTATCCTCTCTACTGCCAGTTATAATGAACTCTTGCCCATCAGGTCCATCTCGGATGACTCTCATACAGGTATAAGGATCTTGAGCTTTGTATCTACTACTCCCGCTTTCTGCCTGCACATAGTCTTTTTTGCCTGCGAGTCCTCCATGTACGTGGCCATTAGGTATTTTCCTTGGTACAGGTCTCGTTTTTTTATCATCTTTCCCCATCAAATAACCTCATACCAATTTCACATGAAACAATATAATCATTGAGAGAAGCTATTGTCAAGTCTTCCTATACCATAAATAGAGCAATGATGAATAAATACACTGTACTCACAATGAGATGAAGAAGTCCCATAGGAAGAGCTATCTTTGTGAATTCCTTGAAACTAATGTGCTTTCCTTCATCTTCTGCTAGCTTTACAGCAATCATATTCGGAGCATCACCAAATGGGATCATGTAACCACCGATGTTTGTTCCAACGAGTAGTGATAGCGGCACGACTGCATTGATTGCACCAAGTTCTAATCCGAGTGGTGCGAGAAGCGCAGCTACGGGGATATTATCAATGACAGATAAGACCAATCCAGGAATCCAAATCATTATTCCAATAGCAAGGAATACATTCTGTCCAATGAAAGCCATTGTTCCAGTAACAAATTCTGAGATGACATTTGTACTCTCAAGACCAGCAATTATCCCAAAGAGTCCAACAAGGAAGAAGATAGTATCCCACGAAAGATGCCTGATTAGGTCCTGAGCTCGTTTGTGAGAAAAGACTAGCATTCCAGAGGCAACCATCATAGCAATAAGACTTGCTTCTACTCGAACCGCACCTATTGTAAATCCCAGTATGAGAATGCTCATTGCAATGATTGATAGATAGAAGTCATGTCTTGATCTTATCATTACACTTGGCTTAATCATGTAGAGAACATTCCAGTCTGCCGTATCTTCAGCAACGAGAGTATCACCAAATTTCCGCAGCAACAAGGGAACAGTAATTGCAAATAAAATGAGAGCCAATGGCATCAATACAACAAACATCAGACTGACCTCGATTCCTGCGGATACAACGATAACGAGATTTGGTACTGAGCCTACAAGAGATGGAATCGATGCAAAGTTTGCGATAATTACCTCAGAAATTAAAACAGGTCTGAAGTCCATGTCTATTGTCTTGCACACCTCCACTGTGAAGGCACCCATTACTAACATCGTTGGAAGGGGATCCAAGAATAGAGAGATAACGAAAACAAATCCCATGAATGTGGTGAAAATCATTCGCGGATTGCCTCGGGTTCTATGGATCAGCACCAATGCAATGTATTGGAACATCCCAGATGATGCAGCTACTGCAACAACAATGAGCATTGCAGTAACAAATAGAATTGTGTCCCATGGCATTAGGAGCACGAAGTTTTCAAAGGTCAGACCGTAGGCAAGGTATAGAACACCACCTACGATTGACATGGCTAATAGGGCTGTTGCTGTTTCATTCACCCGTTCTGAAATGATTAGAAGAAGGGTAACAATGAGAATAATGACCACAAGAGCTCCAGCAACATCCATCTTGAGTTTCGTGTGACATTCCTTGCTATTAAACCACTCGTGAGAAGAGCAGTATTTTCGTATGTCACAGAGAAACCTATATCTCGGTTAGAACAGAAAATTTGTTGATACATCATGTCCGATGATAATAACGGAAAGAGATGTGCATTCATGACAGTAGGGTCGATTGTTATGGTGGGCGGTTTCTTTGGCGGATTTATGCAATTCTTCTGGATGGATACTCACGATGTTGGCACAATTCTGTTCTATGTCCTTGGAGTACCTATGATAAGCTTCATTCTCGGATTTGCCATTATGATGTATGGCATGAAGGATTCCATCCAAGCAAATAGATTTGGAATGTTTGGCATGATGGCTGCACGTTCAAATGCACCCAAGGAGAAATTGTTCGTTCATGAACCACCTCGATTCTGTAAAGATTGTGGAGCAAGTTTGAGTGCAGAAACGATTGAGTGGGTTGGACCTCTCACCATAAAGTGTCCCTACTGTGGTGCCAGTCACGCAACACAGAAGCGAGAAGTCTAGCTTCAATTTAGAAAATACTAACAGCGTGTGTAGTAACCTATATCACATAGGAGTATGTTTGCTGAAATCGAGGAAGACACAATGGACCCTCGAGTAGAAGAACATGCAAAGATCATCACTGAATGGAGTACTGGTATCAAACCAGGTGATATGGTGGTAATCAACGCTAGTCCAGATGCCCATGAGCTTGTGGTTGCATTGTACAAAACCATAGGAAAGGCAGGTGGAAGAGTAGTCACTATAATGACTAGTGAGGAAGCTGCCCGAGCTTACTATGATGGTGCTTCGGACAAGACACTTGAAATCGTTCCTGAACATCTAAAGGCTCTAAATGAGAAATGTGATGTGTACATTGCACTTCGTTCACCGGTCAACACGAAGGCTATGGCTAATATCGATCCTAAACGCATCATGATCAATTCCAAGACCCAGCAAGAGATACAGGGCATTCGATTGGGTAAGCGCTGGTCTCTCACTGTGCATCCATGCCAGAGTCTTGCTCAACAGGCTAACATGAGCCTAGAGGAGTATCGTGATTTTGTCTACGGGGCAACTCTCATTGATTGGGCTGAAGAGAGCAAGATGATGTTTGTAATGAAGGAGCATCTCGAGAATCATAAAGACATACGATTCGTAGGTCCAGAAACCGATCTATATGCATCTACTGAAGGGAGGATTTGGATTGCAAGTGATGGTAAACATAACATGCCTTCGGGTGAAGTATTCACAGCTCCAGTGGAAGATACAGTTGAAGGAAAAATCTACTTCGATATTCCATTCATGCAACAGGGTAAGGTCATTGAAGGTGTTCGACTCACTTTTGAAAAGGGTGAAGTTGTAGACTTCTCTGCTGAAAAGGAAGAAGCAACCCTCAAACAGATCATTGAGATTGATGAAGGTTCAAAGCGATTGGGTGAAATGGCAATTGGCACAAATCGCGGAATCAAGCAGTACACACTCAACATGCTATTCGATGAGAAGATTGGTGATACAATACATTGTGCTCTCGGACGTGCTTACAAAGATAACAATGGAACCAATGAGTCAGCAGTTCATGTCGACATGATCAAGTCCATGCTTGATGGTGAGATATTCGCAGGTGATGAACTGATTTATAGCAAAGGCAAGTACTTCTACGAAATGTGAAAGACTGAGAGTCAAGGTCATTAACCTGTATGACCTCTTGGCCTCTTTTCTTCCTGAAGACGTGGGAGTTCAATGCGAATAGCAGTGCCCTTATTGTACACATCAGTATCTAGAAGATTAATGCTACCTTCATGGATCTCGATTATCTTTTTACAAAGATACAACCCAAACCCCCCACCAATCTTGGACACACCTTTTTGAAAGAGATTCTCTCTTAGGTCTTTGTCAATACCGGGTCCGTTATCTACGAAATCAAGTACAACTTTATCTTCCTTTGCAGCCATATGAATGTCAACTTCGACATTAGGGCCAACATGTTGAACTGCATTCCTTATGAGATTATCAAAGACAAATGGTATCAGAGTTTTTCCTTTGATACTCACTTTATCTTTTGTAGGTTCCACATGCGATTGTATGATAATTTGGGGGTAGCTAGTCTTTGTTTCGTTTACGAGATGAAGGATGATTTCCCTGAGATTGTCCTCATCAACTATATCGGTTTCTTGGAAAACTTGTAATAATCTTAACATTCGAGAAGACGCAGATTCTATAGAGGACAGATATCCTTCAAGTCTAGGATCTTTGGTTGCATTCAACTGGGCCAATTCGATTTCACCTATAATCAACTGCAAATCATTTGAAAGGTCATGGTGAAGCAATGATGCATAGAGTTGGAGTTCACTAATTGTATCAGAGAGTTTCTTCTGACTCTCTCTTAGTTCTGCTTCAATCTTTGTTCTGTTCAATCCAATTGCTACTAGATTAGCCAGTGCCATAACGAGTCGCGCGTCGTTTTCTGTGAAATCTGAGGGTTTGTTAGCAAGCCCAATGATACCCTCAGCTCTTCCTGAAATGACCAACGGACCAAAGAGAACATTGTCCATCACAACATGACCTTTGGGCATAAATCCAACCCATTCAGAACTCATGAAGGTATTATTGTAAGCAGGTTTATTCTGTCGATAAGCAACTTCACGAAGACCACGATTTGGCAGGGGAAGACTTGCATCGACTGTACAAGGGAAACTTCCAGCATCAAGAAAGAGAACCTCATTCTCACTTCCATCCTCTGAAAGTAAAGCAACATATCCAGACGAAGCACCAGTCAGTTCCTTCGCAATATCGAATACAGCCCGAGCAGCTGCAGGAAAGTCTTCAGCCTTCAAGACAACGACTGCTGCGTCTAGCAGTTTCTGACTTTCGAATTCAATACGAGCTATCTTATCTTTCGCTTCTTGGAGTTCATTGTCAATTGCCATTGGTATCATAACCGTTGGTAGAGGGCAGTGTATGAATGTGACTATTTATTGTTCTATATTTCTCTTTTGTAATTGCATATATTACAAAAAAAAACAGGAAGGAGTCAGTGGTGTGAACCACTAACTCCATTCTCAGCTATGTCCTCTTCTTCTTTAGGACAAACACCAGTATGATGATGAAAGCGATTCCTGCAAGAGACCCTATTGCTATCAACATCATCGGGTCAAATCCACTTGGAGGACCAAAGATTTCAATGCCGGTTATGCGTATGTGATGTTCACTATGCATGTACTCAAAGTGAAGCAATGTCATCGTTTCATTAGCAAGAGAAACATATCCTATTGCTGTATCATCCATGAGCACTTCCCACTCATCATCAGGTGAGTAAAGAAGCTCTCGCGGAATTGTGAGGTTGCAGAACCCATAGGTGTCGTCAGGACCCACCACATCGAATTCGATTGTTCCTTCCTCTGCACTGAACATCAAGTTCTCTATCTGTGAAGAAGACCTGAAGTCCAGTATAAACCCTAACTCAGGGATTGTCCATAGGAGTGTTACAGGAACACTACCTGCATTGATCGGGTCTGAGCCGAAGTTTATTTCATATCCGTCATTGTAACCATCAGAATCTGTGTCCGCTAAGACACATAGAGTATGGTTCAGAAGATGAAAATAGTTTCTCGCAGTTGTGTTCTCGTCACCAAGATCTCCGTAGGTGTAACCAGGGATGATCATGGACAGTTCCTCATAGTCAGAAAGTCCATCTTGATCATAATCCGTATAGAACCCATCTGGATAAAGGTAGATAGTAACTATCTGATTTCTCCTAACTTTCACGCGAACCAGCTCCCAAAGCAGTTACAACTTGCTCCATATAATAGTTGAGGGAAACAAACTTGTAAAAAAAAAGAGGCCAGTGGTTGTCTCACTCAGCTCAAAAGATTGGTGAATCACATTGAGCGAATTTAGCTCGTCGACCATTACTGGAAGAGAGTATGCTGACCTCTTGTGAAATGTGACACTGGATTTAGATAATCGGGTTCCTTCACAACCCAAGCCACCTGTCTTGAAGACTTTTAATGGAGTGTTTCTAGTGTCATGTTATTTCACAAGAAATACTACTCATACTTAGTATATATAGCACAGCCACTTGTGAGGGTCACTTGTTGAAGTCACAAGTTGTTACTAGATGGGGAATAGAGTTTCACTTGTAACGAGCAAGAATTTCCTCCCTTGCTTTCACATAGTCTTCTTTCTTAATTCGATACCACACCTCGAATTTGTTTGTACAGGGTTCATCTCCTAGAATCACATATACGAACCCATCCTTTTCCCAAATGTCTAGCTCAAATCCTTGTTCAATATCATTCCAAGGTTTGTCGATGCTTCCAAGAGGTATCTCTTCCATGCTCATTTTGGGGAGTCTTTCATATGCATTATCCCAGTTCATCAGTCTTGAAAGTAATCCCAATGAATCACTGACATAATCTACCCAAGCAAATTGTTCATTTCTTCCACCTATTTCAACCTTAAAATCCGTGATGAGGGGAAAACTATCTAGCTCTAGTTTATGAAAGTCTACATGCTCTGGATGAGGTTCTCCGCATAGGATAGTCGTATACAGCGGATGTTCGTTCTGAAAATTCATTTTGATAAATTTCCTTACAAGTCGAGGAATGGGGAGTTAGCTTCCTTGAGATCCATGTACGAATTAGCCATAAGTTGTGCAGCAGCCTTCTGGGCTTTAGTAACAATTTCCGCTTCATTCATGGTGAGTACAACACCATCTTGTTTGACCATCTTCCCATTGATGATGACATCTCGCACTTCTGCACCTGTTGCATTGTACACTAAATTGGGAATCACATTCTTCACCGTGCCTGAAAGGACTGGGACAAGATTCGGAACATCGGGTTTTAGAATAATGAGGTCAGCCTTCTTACCCACCTCTATGGAACCTATAGTCTTGTCGAGACCATGACAACGAGCTGCATCGATAGTAACCATCCTGAAGACTTGTTCAGCAGGCAACACAGTGGGGTCTCCATGCTTGACTTTGTTTAGAATCGCAGCATACCTCATCTGAACGAACATGTTACTTCCATCGGGTGGACCTTGGTCGGATCCTAATGCTGCTACTCCACCAGCCTGTATGAAGGAGTGCAAAGGAGGGACAACGCCATCAATCAATCCGATTGAACCGGGACACCCAACCATTCTTCCTCCATTCTGGGCAAGGGTTTGGAGTTCCTCTTCAGAAGCATCATGACAGTGAACCGCGATGAGGTTGGAATCTATGAAATCGATGCTCTTCAGGTATTCTATTGTTGATTTTCCATAGCGACCTTCCATTTGCTTACGCTCTCGATTGCCCTGCGCAATGTGCATATGAATAGACACACCATCGTCGACGGCTTTCTCTTTCACCTTGAGCAGGAGCTCAGAACTCATCATATCTGCAGCCTGAGGGCCGTAGAGACATGTGATTCGACCATCAAGTTTCCCGTGCCAATCTTTAACAAGTTTGATTCCATCCTTGAGCTTCTTCTCTCCTGCACCTGAATCAAACTCGTACAGTTCCTCAGAACTTCTCTTTGCTTGTCCAAATTCGTTTATCGTAGTGCACACATTTGCGCGGACTCCACTTGGTTTGTGGACCTCTTCGATGATTTTGTCCATGTTGGAAGCATAGTCACAGAATGTTGTGGTTCCAGACTTCAGAGCTTCGAGGACACAGAGCTTGGCTCCAATAATCCAATCATCCGGAGTCATGTTGCGAATAATTGGTCCTAACGTCTTATGCATCCAATCCTTCTCTGGGACATCTTGTGCCAGTCCTCTCAATAAACTCTCAGGCGTGTGAATGTGGGAATCAATGAGTCCGGGAAGTAATATTCCACCAGCTGCATCGATGACCAAATCTGCAGACATTGAGGCGGAGCCAGATCCAATACCCGAGATTTTGTCACCATCAATCTCGATGTAACCGGGTTCATAGATCTTGATTTGGTCTTGTTTCGGAGTTACAATTAGTGCATTCTTGATAAAGATAGAAGTCATATTCCTCACCAGCGTGTGCGATTAACTCAACATCTCCCCATTTATTGCCTTTGATTTTCAGAATTACAATCTCGATAACTCCTGAATCTAGATGCATAGAAATGTAATTGTGATGATTTATTGTAGGTTCACGTTCTGTTATTATTTTCTAGATTTTATCAATTTCTGAAAAAGCATACCCGCAATTACGAATGCTACCAATAGCATCCCGGGTAAGAGGAGCGGCCATTGCGGAATGACTGAAGTTATACTCAATCGAACCTCGGCTGTATCATTCGTATCTGTCATTAGTAATACGCCATACAGACTTGGTTCAGGAAATTCAATCAATAGAGAGAGAGTAGAAGATGTGTTTCCCCTGAATATTGGAGTGGTATTATCCAAACTTCCCTCACGAATGGAAGTAATCAAATCATCTTTGTTGAGAACAAATACGCTGTATTCCATAATATCCAAACCAATAATTTCAGTATGGATGCTTGTTGTTCCAGTACCCTTGAAGAGAATACCTTGGTAAGATCGGCTCGATATCTCAATCGTCGAGAAAACTGGAGGAAATACAAGGGTAGAACCTGCCATAAGAACCAATCCAATGACTAGAATAAGTTTCGACCATCTCATCATTAATCACCTTTCAAATTTCAGTTCTCTCAAAAATCATGAATGCTAAAAAAAATATCACCAAAGCTAATCCCAGGGATCCCATCAAAATGAACGGAATCTCACCAATAGAAGAAGCTCCCTCCATCATCACCAAAGAAGCTGCCGTATTGCGTAAGGGATCTAGAATCAATAGAATTCCCTCTCGGATTGAACTTAGTGAAATCAATAGTTGGAGAACGTACCAGAATCCAACACCTCCTACAGCAGATACAGACACTCGTTTGAAGGCGATTGACATAATAGTTCCAAACGAAACAAGAAGTACGATATACGTGAGGGTAGATAGAATCAACAGAAGCAATTCGATGTTACTTACACCTACAGGCACGAAAAGGAATATTGAGATGAGAATACCCGCTATTGAAGCAATTGATGGTATTATAATCGCCATTATAACTTTAATACTAAGATATGATCTCCTTCTTATTGGATATGATAGCATAGTCTTCAAAGTATTATCCTCCATGCAGCCAGCTATAGCAATCGCGGCTATAATAGGTATTAGAAGTGTTAATGGATGGGCAATTCCTATAAACAAACTATACATAGAAAGATATGGAAATGTAGAAACATAATCAGAGATATTCTGAGAAGGAGCTGTACCATCCCAAGTGGGATATCGTCCAATGTTTATTGAATAACTCATCATAGAACCAATCGAGGATGCCAATACTACAAAGAGAATGAACGCCACTACAATCTCAAGTACTGGAAAACGGTAAACGCTTTCAATTTCCAATTCAATATATGTTCTAATTCGGGTTCTCGTTTCATACCCCTCCCATGACAGCTTCGTATGCTTCTTCAAGCGTTGTCGATGGTTCTATTGCAAGAATTTTAACATCTTCCGTCTCATGCAAGTTCCAAATTTGTTCTTGGAAATCATCTCCAACTTCTTCTTCCGTTCTTATTGTTGCTTGTAGACTCCCAGAAACTCTGGCATAGATTACTCCTGGGATTTTTTTGGCCATTATTATAAACTTCTGAGGAGATGATGTTCTTACCCTCCAGAAACCTTGAGTATACCTGAATAAAATATCTGAAATAGAACCTGAGTCTAGAATCCTTCCAGCCTTAATAAATGCTAAAGAGTGGCATACTCTTTCGAGCTCAGAAAGAATGTGGGAGGATATGAAGAATGAAATGTCATTCTTGGAACTCAATTCCACAATAAGATCAATTATTTCTCGTCGACCTTGAACATCAAGATTAGCGGTTGGCTCATCAAGAAAAACAAGTTCTGGATTTCCGGCCAATGCTTGAGCAAAACCTAATCTTTGATGCATACCAGCAGACAATTTACCAATTCCTTTGTTACTAGCATATGCCAAACCAACAGAATCAAGGAGTTCGTCAGCGGATTCAGTGCCTCCATAAATACTTACAACCTTTTCCAAGTATGATTTAACATTCATGGATCGAGGATAAGAAGGTCGCTCGTGGAGGATTCCAATTCGGTTTCGTATCTCAAATGATTGATTCGCGATATCCAGACCCAATACTTTTGCTTGTCCGCTTGTTGGGTTTGTTAGTCCAAGAAGTATTCTAATCAGTGTTGTCTTCCCAGATCCGTTTGGTCCAACAAGTCCAAACACACCGGGCTTAACGGATAAGTTAAAGCCATCAAGCGCGTTAACCTCTGGGTAACTCTTGCAAAGATTCATTACTTCTATTATTGAGTCCATGTTCTACCTTTACCCCCGCTTTTTCTTTTGTAGTTTCCTGCGTCTTTCTTTCAGAATCTGTTTTTTGCTCCGTCTATTCTGATACCTAAATTTTATCATCAAACCTGTAAACACAACTCCACCGCTAAAGATGAAAATCCCAATAATCCAAGTAGAGTCACTTTGTGGGTATATTCCATTCGTATTGTTATCAAATCTTCAATAGTAAGTGAAATATCTGTTAGAACAAAATCATCCGATTGAACAGATATGGCGTCAATTCGGAATGTCCCATTTTGGAAACCCGGAGTTTCTGCAGGCGTATCAATGCGAGAGGAATTCAGAAACTCAAGGTGTCTGAATTGAATTTTGTATTCAAAATAGGTTCCTTCTGGAAAAGTCCAATTTACAGCCAATGTTGTATATTGATCAGTGGTGGAGAGAGGTGTAGCAATAACAAAAAAAATAATGATTGCATAAACAAAATGATTGCGTAATAGTTGCATTATGTTTCCCCTCTCCTATTCTATAGATACCTAGTAGTATTGATAGTTCCAGCTTCCACTACCATAGACCCAAATATAGCATGAATGATGCCATTGTGCGATTGGGATCCATCCCCAAGGTGTTAGAATGCCATAACCATTATCCCACTCACAGAAACCACGAGCGTACTCGTTGCTACTGCCAGTGTACCTAATCACAGACTTGTCGATATTGATGTAGTAATGTCCAATAGCTGCAAAAATTGATACTGCATCATATGCATCATCTAGGATATATTTTCCACCTGTATAAGTGGAATCTACTTCAACATAATAATCCAGGGAGCCCATAAGCCAACCAGTTGGCCAGTCTCTCATCTCATGACGAAAATGACCTGTGGTATGTATTCCACTCACTGTTGATGTTAGCGCAACCCCAAGAAGAGCTACTGCCACTAGGCTAATCGCTAATGCCCTATATACATTTTTCATTAATAGTTTTCTACTAGAAAAAAGTAGATATGAGGCACTGAAACTGTTTCAAAGATATTTATGGAATGTAGTATAATAATTGTTCTAGTAATTTCAAACCCCACCACGAAACTTTTCTCCAAATTCGATATTAATTCGTACTCATATATAGATATCGGTGCATAAGCTACAAAATCACGATATCCAAGATTAGAGTCGAACTTGAGGAAGAGAAGGAGAAAGAGGGTGGGAAGTGGGAACTGAACAGGATGACCACGTCTGAATCTGGAGTCAGGGACCATATTGCAAAAGCTCATACTGGTCTGTATAGATAACTGACTCGATATTATTCCATATTTCTCTTTTGTAAATGCATATATTGCCAGAAATAGGTGAGGTCAGCAATAATACCTCGAAATTAGTGAATCACATCGAGATAGGTTTGCTCAATCGTCATCACTGGAATTGAGCAGACTGACCTCTTGTGAAACCTAACACCAGTTTGAGATCATTTTTCCTCACCAGCGTGTGAGAAGGACTCAACATCTCCCCTATTATTGCCTTTGATTTTCCCTGTCGCAAGAATTCAGGAAATTTATATGTTGAATCTGAGTCAGGTTAACAGAGGGTTTGGTAATGGGTAAATATCGAAGTTGTGTATTAGTTTGTTTCTTTGTGGTGTTACTAGCGGGGCAGATAGGCGTAGCTTCCGATATTGCTACTATTGAAACAAATAACAAAGCGAGCACTACACCATCACGTACCGCAATAGTTGACTACGTGGTGGATCCAGATTTCTCCACTGAACCGGAAGTAGTGAGAGAAGGAACCTCTGATGAATTTTCATCCAGTTATCATCAGGCTATCGATGAGAATGATTTCAACTACGTAGAACTCACATGGAATCATACTGCTGGTACATCTCTCAATTTCACAGATGAGCCAGATGACGGTCTACCCGATTGTTTTGATTTCATCTACATGTATCAAGAATTTGAGTGGCAGTATAATGAAATACCAAATGATGTAGAATTCATGATTAATTACTCACCGATGTTCACTGGCTCATTTTACACTGAAGGTGAAGGACCATTTATGTTCACTACTATGGCTTGGCTGATCGATTCATCAGGAAACTGGATGCATATATTTCAGTCATCCCCGAGCTTTGATACGACATTCCGAGATAGACGAGTTCAGTTTGATTATTTTACCATGTGGGATGTATTTCAGGGGATGATAGAAAATGCGACGGGTTATCAAGAAGATCCTGAAGACGCTGTTAAGATAGCTATTGGACTTGCACCTACAATTCAATTCCATGATGATATTAATTCCGAAGATGACCCTTGGGAGTATTACAATGGATCAGTTAGTATCAGAGTTAAAGGTCTGGGACTTTATGGAATCATCGAGGAAGATCCTCATCCATCCTCAATTCTCTCACCGTTATACAATAGCACGTGGACACATTCAGTTCGAGAGGTTTTCCCAGAGGTTCCTAAGGAATTTGAGAATTCCACAAATTGGTTTGAAGACATGACAGTAGCACCAGATGGATCAATCTATGTGCTAGCTCTTGCTAGGTCAAGTTATGACTACTATTCTGCTGAACGAAAATATTTCTCCTATCACTATCTGCTGAAGTATAATTCTGAGCTCAATTTAGTTTGGGCAAGGCACAATCAAAATGACACATACGGTCATGGAATAACCTTTCATGATGGATATATTTTTACAACTGGTTCTATCCGAAATAGAGAAACGAGTGAAGGACCATCCTCTCTTGATGTTTTAGTCACAAAGTGGTCTCCGTATGGTGATGTTGTATGGGAAACGCAATGGGGAGGATTTGATACGGAAGATGGACAGTCTATTGGTGTTTCTTTGGATGGGAGCATCTATGTGTGTGCACTTTACGAGAGTTACTATTCATCATCAGGACTTTTGCAGTCACATCTCTTGAAATTTAGTCCATCTGGAACATTCTTGTGGAACAAAACCTTTGATACTCTTCATTTTAGCAGCAATTCGCAAATCGAGATGAGACCTGACGGTATGTACAGTTGGGATGGCTCGTCGGTTGAGAAGCTGGATTTTAATGGAGAGGTCATCTGGAGTATTAACCAACGAGCACTAGCTGTCAATTATGATGATAGAGGAAACATCTTCATTGCAATCCATGGATATTATATCGGAGGTCCTGGTGAAGAATATCCACTCATCCTGAGTAAATGGAATACCAATGGTGAGAAATTATGGCAATCAAACTACACGTATACATTGAACGATGGATGGCCATGGATGTTTGTATGCAGGTCAATTGATATTGCACCAGATGGAAGCATTATCGCTTTGCTTCATGGAAGCTACCGCATCAATGATTATCGCCTGGTAAAATTCGATCCTGAAGGTAATTTCCTCTGGGACACGATAGTAGAAGATGAGCATTGGCCATACTACGGGCAACGTGAACCCAAATTAGAAATTGCTGATAACGGGATTGCCTATTTTGGTTTCACTCGTCTAGGTGATTTCAGGTATGAAATAGCTGTATCAGCTTATGTTATCGGCCCCATCACGCCATATGCTCCTATTTTTGAAATATCACCGACACTGATCATTGTGGGAATTTCAGGAGCTGCTATTGGCATAGTTGCTGTCGTCATCTACAAACAGAAGTACCAATGAAAAAGGGTGGAGTGATGGTGGCTAGCCATCACTCCGGTACGGATCTAACAACAGACTCTACATCATCCAGTAGAGTCTCCGAGCTTGAATCAACTCTGAGTTCTGCCTTTTGGTCGGGAGATATCTCAGACTTGTCTTTTGCATCATCCATGTCAACTACTGGCTTTTCAAGAGTTAATGCGTATCTAATGATCAACACACCTGAGAGGGATACTGCAGAGCATATGAGAAGTGTTGCAGGGAAACCAATTATCGGTATCAACCAACCTAGAATCGCAATCTGAGGGGTTGCCAATATTAGTAGAATCGTAGGCTGTAAGGAATAGAGAGAGTTTCGGTTCCTGCTTGGGATTGCATCAAGCAGCTCACGTTGGGTGAGAATTTCTGCAAATCCACCAAAGAACATGCTCAGAGTGAATAATATGAATAGTAGTACGATTGGAATCACATGCTCTATCGGTAATTCAATTAGAGCGATATTTGTGAATGGAAATAGCAATGTCACTATTTGTGTTGGATTCACAATAGGTGGAAAGATGGCCATGATAAATGCCATGAATACAAAGAAGACAAATCCACATGCCTGCAATAATCTGAATCGTGGAATCCACTTCTTGGGTTCAAATTTCTGTGACCAAATCCCTGAACGTTCGTTAGCTGCAACTCCGGGAATGAATGCAAGTGTGCGATATGATGCAACTGCTACGTCAGTGATCAAGTAGCTGTAGTAGAGAGGAAATAGAATGAGTGAACCCCAGACGGAGATTGCACTCGCCGCAAGCATGGTACCAATTACTAAGTATTTCACGAATGGCGTCTTCCATAGGTATGTTACACCCTCTTTGAGAAGATTTGTGTACTCACTCATTGAAGGTCGTTCTTCACGAAGTGCTTCAACCTCTGGAAAATCTCTGATGTACTTCAATACCAACATAGCAAAGAAGACTGCTCCAACAGCTTCAAGTTGGAAGACAAAGGGTCTCTGAAATATTGCGGCAAGAATACTTCCTGGAATCAGTGCAGCTGTTGCCGCAATCTGGGAGATCATTCCCATGCGGCCCCAGAAAACTCCGTATTGCTTTCGATCCTTGTCTTGAGGCATAGCTACTTTGTAATTATTATCGAACCATGCACCCCAGGCTCCAGAAATCTGTGACTGGGCAACGCCTTGAATTGCATATACTGCTATAAGGTACAGAAAAGGAGTACTGGAAGTAACCAGTGAAACCATGAAGAAGACAACACCATAGAGCATATTTCCAGTTGCGATGACCCATCGCTGACCGATAGCATCACCTAAAGCTCCGCTTGGATAATCTAATAGAGTTTGAGTAATCATTTGAATTGCTAGAAGGATACCCAAGAGACCTAGACCTTCAACAAATCCTCCTGCACCTCCAAGAGCCTCAGCAACAAAGATTGTGTAAAATGTCGAACTGAGTGTAAATATGAGACTAGCAGTGGGTAGAAGAATCATCAGAACTCTACCGAGGTGAAGTGCCTTTTCATCTGCTTCTGTAAAACCCATAAATCCAGAAGTTCTGCTCAATTGTGTTAGATCTCCTATGGAATACTAACTAAAACTGGTCAGGTTTGCTATATAATGGGTAGCCACTATATAGGGTCACAAGAAGAGGTCACAAAACGTTACTATTTACTTAACATTGTTAATTTATGAAATGAAATATGAAATCAGTGATGTTGTGTATAGTATCTAAACACCATAAACCCAATAAGTGTATAGTATCTAAACACATATCGCACCTTTGCAAACTATTATATGTATAGTATCTATACACATCATATACAAAAAAAAGTAATCAGACTGATAGATTATCATTTACTCATGATTGAAACCATTTTATCAAGAAAGGCGGAGATGGCATCCTTCTCCTTCTTGGAGAGAGTCTGGATATATCGACGATACTTCCCTTCTATTGATTTCTTACCCTTATTGAGTTGATTCATCAGTTCGTCACCGGACTCAGTGAATCGAACGTGCAACTCGTTTTTCTTCTCGGGAAACATCTCCTTGCTAATGATCCCTTTCTTCTGCAATCGAGAGAGAGTTTGTGAGATTGCGCCCTTGGTTAAACCCATCTCTTTTGCAATAGCGGTTATGTTCGTGTCTTGAACATGATATAGAAACATCAAAAGTTGTACTTCTGAAGGATGCAACTTCTCTCCCTTATGAGTGACAACCCTCTTCTTGTCTAAGGAAACGAGTGTAGCGATACTATCTAGTATCTTTGCAACGAGCTCTCTATCCTGAGACATAAGTGTTTAGCAACTTAACACTACAAAAAGCTTCGCATGACTCAGTTAGTTATCTCGCATCGAAACACGATAGGAAATTACCTCTTTTTCCTTGTAAATTTCGGACCATTGTTTTGTTGTCAGGATTTCTCGAAGTTTGTCCTTAGCTCCACGTTTCATCCGCTCGCTTGTGTAAACGATCTTGTCTACCTTTACAGGGACGTCAGGCTCATCGTAATCTTCTTTATCGTATTTCCGCATCGTAACTTCAAGATAATCGTGAAGGGTTTCCAGCTGCTCCTCGATGATCTTCTTCTGTTTCATAAGATTATGATATTCTTCGCAGATATCTTTCATCTCTTCTTTGAACTTATCATCTAAACTCATCTCTTCACCATCAGGAGATATAAAACTTACATCTGAAAAGTCATTTGGAAAGCGACGGACATAATCCGTAAAAACTTAATAGCAAGGACTATCGTTCAAACGACCAAACTTCACTTTGTAGCTCTGATTGAAATCGATGCAATTGCGTCAGTTAATTAATAGTGGTGATATTATTGTCTGAGAAACTGATTGAACTTGAAAGGATTCTTGAAGAAGTAAAGGATGCTGCCGAGGTTTCAAAACCAACTCGCAAGCAATTCTGGAAAATTGTCCGTCAAATAAAACGAGAGAACGACCCTGATATGTCTGAGATCAAAACAGCAACCCGAATCCGAAACCTACTGTTCGATATGGATAGAGGGAAAACTTATGCGATTGGTCCATTCGTGGCAGCAGAAACCATACTTGGAATACTTTCGTTTGTTTTGTATTTGTACGCATTGAATACTCCTGTTTCTTGGCTTAATTATCTTTCATGGGGTTTTCCAGAGATCATTGCAGTGCTTCTTCGATTCATCGCTATCTTTCTTATGATTGCATTTTTCTACCCATATGGCAGATTAATTGGGGGTACGGTTTTTGGTATAAAACTTGAATCAATTTGGTTCAGTGATAACAAAGAACCTGGTTTGAAAATTGATTATGAAACTTTTCTCCTCGCCAATCCTTCACAACGAAAATGGTTCTTCTTCTTCGCAGGATTATGGACCATGATCACAGCTATTGGAACGGGTTTAATTGGCTGGTTTATTGCAGGCGATATACTCGGTTTCATCCTCGGAGCTTTCTTTGTGGCGTTCTATGGGTTTGTTATTGGGACTGGAGTAATATACCCTAATCGTGGAGAGATGTCTCAATATAATCGTGAGAAGAAGATTGAGAAAGCTTGGAAAAAGAAAGGATAACCCGGAGTGCATATCCGGGTTACTTCGTGTATCTAACGTCGCTTCATAAGGAATACCACAACAACGAGTACAACAGCCACTATTCCAATTCCAGCAGCCAATAATGGATCTAGTTGCAATTCGCCACCGGTTGTAGTTGTTGTAGTAGGAATTGTACCTATAGAATCAACTATTGGATATTGATCTGAATTAGTAGAATCTCCATCTAATGAGTATGCCAGGTCTACAATGCCATTGGTATCTTCATCAGGTGTTACCCAATCACTATAGTGATTGTAGGAAATGTCATTGTCTTCTCCGTCATCAAGAACCTGGCTTGTGACGCCAACGTTGTCAATGAATGAATTTTCAGTCACTGATGTATTTTCAGTGGTCCTGCTCAGTTTGAGCCCGTATTCTGATGAATTGACTACAAGATTATTACTGACGACACCATCATCCCCCGTAGCAATATAAATTCCAGAGACAGTAGAATTGATTACTGTGTTGAAATCAATCTCAGCCAAACTTCCAGAAATCATGATACCACACCCGGTAGTGTTTCTAACAATGTTGTCAGTTATAATTACACCAATCGAGAGCGGAAATACTAGAGCATCCAAACCACAATCACTGACTGTGTTTCCGGTGATTGACGATCGTGTACATACAGTCACCCGGATTCCGTTTTGTCCTCCCTTGATTGTATTGTCTGTTATGTGAGAGTCATTGAATCCGCCAGTGATCCAGAAATTATTCCCAACATTTCCTGAGAAGTTATTTCGTGCCATTATGCAATTACCCATTCCACTGAGAACTTTGAAAGCTGTGTCCTGATTGGTCAGTATCTGATTATCAGTGAAGCTGCAATTATACGTCCCTTCGTAAGCTTGGATACCAACATCTCTGTTCTGAATGATATTGTTTGAAAATTCTCCATTTGAACAATTGTCTATGGAAAATCCACAAGCATAAGACGGACCACCACCTTCAATCAAGCAATCACGAACTGCCCAGTGAAGATCCACGTTCCAGATTTTAATGCCTTCAGTTGTACTATCTGTAATTCTGTAGCCTTCAATTACAATCGGGTTCCCTTCTAACCCTGTACCTGCCCAACTTTCAGCAGTTGCTTGGGATAAGAAGTTAGCATTACCTTCTATTGAAATTGCGGCATGGTCAGTGTACGTTTGGGAAATCTTTCCGAAATCAGCAGGCTCGCAATCTGTTGTTGCAAATCCGGAATTCGACGTTATTTGACCTAAAACGATTGTTGCAAGTAAAAGCGTAAACAGTACTGCTACTTTCATTTTTCCTATACTATTTGTCATAGCAATATCTCCTATCTTGACTCCTTCGTTGTGGAAACCTCCAATCCGAATTATTATGGAGTCTGCCAAATAACGAAGTAGCTAATATCAATAGGTTTTACCTTGGAGCAACAGCCATATCTCAAATCTGCAGAATAGATTACGTTCAATAAGGCCTTACTAATTGGAAGCGTTGACTTTCAGATGCAGGCAACTCCGGAATTACTCATTGGCAGTGCGCTCGGATTACTAACAGCTTTTCTCTGGGCGATTTCAACAAATGTCTACAAATCTATAAGTGATGAAGCCACACCTCTTGGAATTACTGCAATCAAAATGTGGGCTGCGATGCTATTCATGACAATTATCGTCATGCTTCCATTTCGAACTACTCCATTCTTTGTTCCTTTTGAATCCCTTATCTTTCTCATAGCATCTGTTTCGGTAGGTCTAATTTTTGGAGATATTGTTTATCTAACCGCTCAAGAGAGAATTGGGGTTTCCTATGCATTTCCAATAGCAAACATCTATCCGATAACAACCTACATCATCGCGATTTTTCTTGTAGGTGAAACAATCATATTGAGCCGTTTTATTGGTGTTATCTTTGCAGTTCTTGGAGTGACTCTTATTTCCAGAGAACAAGCAGCAAAGAATGAAGCGCAGGAAATGAAGAAATTCGATGTTCTTGGAATTGGACTCGCATTTATTGCTGCACTATGCTGGTCTCTTGGAAGTGTATTACTTCAAATTGGAGTAACTGATATTGATCCGATTGATGCGAATTTTGTGAGGATGCTTTTCGGCGGGGCAATCTTAGTACCACTGTTTCTAACAGTCACCAAACGAGGGATGCCTACACCTACCAGAAGAGCAACCAAGATAATCATACTAGCAGGATTTTTTGGAACTACAATAGCGACTCTTCTTTACACATATGTTGTAAAACTAATTGGAGCGTCTGTTGCAGCACTGCTTGGCTCAACTTCACCTCTATTTGCAGTTCCGATCTCAATCTTGATTCTCAAAGAATCGTTCAGTAGAAAATCCCTTCTAGGAGTTCTACTAACTGTTTTCGGAGTAGCTCTAGTTGTACTGGCAATCTAGTTTCATACCCAACCAATGCGTCTGAAGTATGCGAGTAGAGTTAAACCGACAATGAACATGATAGCCATGAATACTGGATAGCCATAGTAGAATTCTAGCTCAGGAATCCATTGCCAATTCATACCGTAAATAGAAGCCATAAGTGTGAGAGGTATGAAGATGACGGAGATGACGGTTAGAACCTGCATGACTTCATTCATCTTGTTGCTGACTCTTGAGAGATAGATGTCAAGCATACCGGTTATAGATTCACGATAAGTTTCCACATGGTCAGTTACACGAATTACGTGGTCGTAGAGGTCTCTTAGGAAAATTTGCGTTTCTTCTTTGACATGCATTTGTACATCTCTCTGAAGTTTTAGAACTACTTGCCTAAGAGGCCAAATATGACGTCTGAAAGCAAGAAGTATTCTCTTGAGTTTGTAGATTTCAGTGAGCATCTCTGCTGAACCTTTCTCAATGAGATCATCTTCCAGATCCTCGATTCTATCACCAATGTACTCTAGAACTACAAAATACTTGTCAACAATTAGATCTAACAAAGCATACGCAAGATAGTCCGGATTCCCATTTCGAATTCGTCCCCCAGGTTGACGTACACGGATTCGTATTGGATCAAATATGTCAACTGATGTTTCTTGAAATGAAATGAGGTATCCTTCACCAAATACAATTGACACTTGCTCAGAGTGAACACCATCACCAATGACATCATATTTTCTAAGAACTGTATAGACACCAGTTGACATTGACTCGATTTTAGGTCGTTGTCCGACACTAGGGATATCTTCAATCACAAGTGGGTGTACACCATAGAAGTTTCAAATCTGCTCAACGATTTTCACATCATGCACGCCCATGACATGAATCCATTTTGTCGCACCCTCTTTCTTGATTGGGTTACAATCCTGAATTGAGTCCGCTTCATATTCACGAATCTGCCCCTCTGAGAATTCCGTAATGAGAATCTTGACCTCTTCGTGTCGGACCTTTCCAGTATGAATTATTGTCCCAGGAGCCAATCCAACTTTATCTTTAATCTCATCCTGACTCATACAGACCACACTGGTCGATAGCTTGAAGGTTATTAGAAACCGAGGATTACGTTTGATAGCTATCCGTTCGCCAAAATTGGAAAAAAATAGCGTTGAACGTCTCAATATTAAGGGATTATTCGCGTAACCGGTTGTTAGGTGAAGCCATTTATTGAAGTCATCGCGGTCAGATTTGATAAGGAGGATACTACTTACCATCGATCAGCATCCATCTTCTATCTATGACATTCTCTATTCCATGACCAATTTCTCAGACCCTAAAAGAACAAGATTACCCAAACTTCTCAAATCGATGGAGAATGATAATCTTGTTACAAGTGCGCTTCAACCTGGACCGCTTGGTCCATATCGAAGAATCTACGAGCCGGGTCCACAAGCAGAACATTACCTGATAGAAAACCTGAGATGTGCTATGGAAACAATTCTTCATTTCTACAATGAATATAAAATATCAATTATCACTTCACTACATCAAGAAGAAGACGAACCAGAAATTCCGACTAAAGACGGTAAGATTCTATTTGCGGCATATCCAAAAGTCAATGTGAATGATCTATGTGAGATACGAAATCTTGCGACAAACCAAGAGATTTCTCTCTCGATAATTGGTCAAGATGATATTCTCAGTAAAACAGGAATTTCATATGATGTAGTGGGATCAGAAATAGTTTCAATTGAATCACCAAGTAAAACATTTTCAGAAGTTCATCTTAGAGGAATTCCTCCCAGGGAAATTCTTCCCGAGGCTATAACTGAGTGTAAGAGAGTTCTGTTAAGAGGGGGAGTATTGAGAATGGTAGCACCCTTTGTATTCTTTGGAAAACCTGGGAAGGGAAGCATCGAGGAATTCATGCGAACTACTGCAGCTACACGATTCCCAGAGTTAGGAATTGTAGAAGGTAATGCTGTGCTTGATCTTGTCAAGCAGAATTTCTCAAAGCATGGAATTCTTGAAGTCGCACAAGGTGAATTTCTTATCTGGGCAATCAAGTCTTGACTACCTATTTAGACTGGTTTTCTGGCAACTGTCCAGACATATCCACGCAAGTCACCGGGTTTCAGGATTCTCTCTTCAATTCCAAACCCGTGAAAGGTCCAACCTACAAGTTCCGATTTTAGTTCCTCTTCAGTTACAAATCTAATGGGGGGATCCGTTTCCTTGTGTGGAAGAATATTGCCACTATAAACAAAGAACCCTCCAGGCTTCACCGCGGCTATTGCTTCCCTCATCCGAGAAATGGTTCGGTCAAAGAGGTACTGCAAACACTGTAAAGCAATAACAACGTTATAGGATTCTGGTTCAATTGGCCAACCATCCATATCATCCAGCCTGAACTCAACCTTATCTTCTAATTTTAAAATCTTAGATCTTCGCTGCGCAACAGCTATTGCACTAACCAATGCATCAACTGCAGTAACCTGACAACCAATCTTTGCAAGGTAACATGCAACACTCCCACCACCACAACCAAGTTCTAAGATATTCGTATTTTGAGTATCCGATTCAGTAATTGCGAGTGCATGTTCTAGTTGTTGAATGCGAGGTCCAACATCTATCTGTGAAAGTTCATCATCACTTGACGATAGCATTCGACTGTAAATCTTGTCCCAACCATCCATCCATTTCTTTGGTGCAGGAACGCGTACATTGCTTCCGAGTGTCATTTGCCTCGACCGCGGTGCTAGCATCCCGATGTATAAGGAGTTTGGTTTCAGCGGCTAGCGAAGACTCGAAGAGAAAAGCAGATATTGATATTGTTTAGCGAGCACTATTAGTGAAGAAAAAGTTTCATTCAAAAAGTTGTCACACGAACTATTCATCACGAATCCAAGACTGGAGTTAACATAATGAGTGAGAAGAAAGCGAAGCTTGTCAACCTTGTAGCTGAACACAATGTCAGTGCTATTGCTACTCTAAGTGAGAAGCTTGGAATTGAACCCGAAAACGTAATTGAATTGATCAAAGAACTGATTTTCGATGGAAAACTTCAGGGGACAATAACAGAAGATGAAAAGAGATTCTTTAGAAGTGACGCGAAGGTTTCAGATGCTCCAGTTATTGAAAGAGAAGATACAATACCAGAATTCTTGAGCTACAATACAAGGCCAGGATATGTTATCGCCCTCATTGGTGCAATAATTCTAGTTGGTGGTGGATTGGTCAGTGTTAATGCAGCGGATGCAGCTGAGCAGAATTTTGCTGCGGGACTCTTTCTACTTGGATTAGCGATTCTCTTTGCAGGTCTTTTCTATGTAGCAAGACGTAATACTCCAGATTGATGGGGAAATTATCACCCACAACGGATTGCTTAAGTAGAGGTCTTAATGGCCGAAGTCAAAGTGACCAGCCTTGATGCAAGTAATATTCACTGATGTATTTATGTTAGCGATATTTGCGATAGCTGTTGGCGTTCTTTCTGCCATGATCGGAATTGGCGGAGGAACCGTAAATACACCCTTACTTTTAATTCTCTTTGCTTTCACTGAACAGTCCGCACCAGCCACAGCGTTGGTTGGAGGTCTATTTGTATCAATAGCTGCATCGATTAGTTACTGGAAACAACAACCTCGTCCGACTATTCCTAAGATTGGTCTTATGCTTGCTGTACTCACAGTACCCGGGTCACTATTTGGAGTGTTCTTACGAACATTAATCACTGCTCCATATGTACTTCGATTGATTTTTGGAATCTCACTAATGCCAGTTGCCATCAAAATGCTCTTTGCAGCAAAACGTGGTAAAAGCGATCTCGCTTCAGAATTAGCAAATTGGGATATGTCACAAATAACAAGGCGTCAGATGGGAACTTCACTCTTTGGTGCCTTTCTTGGCGGAATCTCAGCCGGGCTCCTAGGACTTGGAGGTGGTGCTGTTATAGTTCCAGTTCTCTGTGTACTCATGGGACTTCCAATGCATGCTGCTGTAGCAACTAGTATGTTCACCATGATGTTCACTGCAGCTGCAGGAACGACGTACAATATCATTTTGGGTTCAATAAATCTCTCTTTTGCATTGGCGCTTGGAGTAGGAATGCTAGTTGGCGGTCAAATTGGTGCTCGGTTGGCTTCCAAGGTAAATGCAGTTCAATTGAAACAGATTTTCGGTCTCATCATTATACTACCTCTCATTTCAATGATGAAACTTGGTCAATTATGGCTTGATCCCAATGGCACAAGAGGTGTTCTATCAACAACTGGGGATGTCATTATTTGGTTGGCGATCATTGTCCCAATAGGCTTACTTCGATTGTATCAAATACGAAAGCAACAATCTTCAGATGAACTTGAAGAACCGGATGATATACCAACAACGGAATAGCAGGATATCAGAAGCGAAGTACACCATTGATACTGAAGGAACTCCCCGTTTATTAGGAGGTTTAGCTATTCATCTAGTTCAGAGAGTATGATGGGTGAATACATTGTCAAAATATTGTCTCGAAGGTAAGGTTGTAATTATCACTGGAGCCTCACAAGGTTTAGGTGAACAATTTGCTCACGGATTTGCTGAATCTGGAGCTCATGTAGTACTAGCTGCAAGAAACAAGGAACGGTTAGACGAAATTGCGGCGGAATTAATATCAAAGTATAATGCTAAAGCAATTGTAGTTCGTACTGATGTTGGAAAAGAGAAAGAAATTATCAATCTCGTAGAGCGGACCGTGAAAGGGTTTGGAACTGTTGATGTTTTGGTTAACAATGCTGGTATGTACATCGTAAAACCGCTAATTGAACAGACCCTTGAAGATTGGGAAACTGTGATGAATGTAAATCTAACTTCTGCTTTCGTAGCTACTCGAGAAGTTGCAAAAGTAATGATACCAAAGAAGTCAGGAGTAATCATCAACATCGCATCGACTTTTGGTTTTGGTGGGACTGTGTTCCCCGAAGTGAGCTACTACGTATCAAAGGGTGGATTGGTCATAATGACTAAAGCATTAGCAGTTGAATTAGGAAAAGAGAATATCCGTGTCAATGCTATTGCACCAGGTTTCTTCCCAACACCGATGTCTGCAGCGGTATTCGAGGATGAGAAGCTTCGAAAGAAAATGGTAGATCCGAGAACTGCACTCCCAATGTATGCAGAAAATGAATGGATTAGGGGTGCCGCATGTTTCCTAGCTAGTGATGATGCTCGTTATATCACTGGCCATACACTAGCCGTTGATGGCGGTTGGCTTGCATTCTAATTTTGGAAAAAGAAATAGAAGGAAGGTAGGAAAAATCTACCTTCCATTATTTTTCAGGATTTAATCCTTCCAGTCCATTGCTTCGAAGTCACGGATCGACTTCCACTGTGAGCCAGCGGCAATACCAGCCATGATAAGAAGCGAAACAAGGAACACTGCAAAGTTCTGGTAATTATTGAACGCATCCGCAAAGAACCAGAACCAAACTGTTAGGATGATGACCCATGCGAAGGCTAATCCGATTGAGAACCAACTTTCAGGTCCTTCACCTCTCTTTCGAGCCCAGGGTAGCCATGCAGCCATTACAATTCCACAGAAGATTGCAAATGATAGTAAAACCGCTGCAACATTCTGATTTGCTGAATATGCGTCAGCCATGAACCATAACCAGATTGCAAGGAACGCAAGCCAAGCCCAGAAGATTCCCAAAGTTGCTTTGGGTCTGTTTCCAACAGAAACAGATTCATTCACTGAAATCTGCATCTTCCCGAACCAGGGGGAAATAACAATCAATGTCATCACCAGGAAAGATCCAAGTATGATTGCTAAGTTCTGGTAGAAGGTAATCGCGTAGATAGTTGCTGAAAAGTTGTTTGAAAATGGTAACCAAAGTACCATGAACAACAACCACATTATTCCACCGAATGCACTAATTCTAGCTCCACCTTCGTCACCATGTCCGGGTATGTGAATCATAGCGTTGAGTAATCCTACAACAAGTAATGATGCTAGTCCTATACCTATGTTCTCATAGAATCCAAATCCGATTGCAAAAAATACTATCCAGATTATGAGGAATACTAGCCAAGCAACTCCACTGAGTGCACTGGTCATTGTCCTCCAACCTTCATGGGAAGGTATCCAGAGAATAGCATTGAGCGCGCCTATAATCAAAAATGCTACAAAAACAACTGCAACATTTTCAAAGATACCAAATCCACTTGCAAAGAAGAATAGCCAAACGATGGTAAATGCCATCCAAGCAATAAAGCTCATTATTGTTCCATATTCTTTGCCCGTGGTTCGTCTTCGTCCTCCGCGAGATCTTCGTTTCCGCTTAATTTCGACCTCAATGTCGAAGTCTTCCTGTTCAACTTCTTCAACAATCTCATCGATTTCGTCTGTCAAGTCGTCAGGAGTTTCATTATCGTCAATAGGTTTCATTCTTTCAAACCTCAAATCCAACGCAAACTTGTGAAGGGTGGGTCCCTTATGCATATTGCGCTGTATTTCTAATTTCTAGCTACAATTTCTAATATATAAAGCAGGGGCACAAATGAGGGTCACAACATGTTACTATCTAGATAACAATAGTTAAATATTAACTTATCGATTGACCACTATTCCATCAGGAGGAAAACGACATGACTGATGAAAAGATGACAGTAGAAGAATTCCACAAGAAGATGGCTGCTCAAAATAATAATGGGATATGGCCAACACTGGATAAAGAAAATCCAACCGATGATGAACTTGAACAAGCTATGCATATGGCGCATACTGCTAGGTATCACTGGAGTAAGATCGGTACAGTAGTAAATGCGGCAAGAGCAGAATACATGCTAGCTCGAATCTATGCCCATATGAAGAGAGGGGAGCCTGCATTATTTCATGCTAATCGAGGTCTCGAACTCTCGAAAGAAGCCGAAACAAAAAAAGAATGGAAAGATTGGGATATGCCCTTCATCTACGAAGCACTAGCTCGAGCCCATGTAGCAGCAGGTAACAAGAATGATTGTCAGGTGTACAAAGATCTAGCTCAGAAAGCTACCGATACAATTGAGGGTGAAGAAGACAAGAAGATCTGTCAAGGTGAATTAGACAAGTTTTCTTGCTAGCAATCTAACAATTTGCAGAGTTACTCTTCTTAATTAGAGACCAAATAGTAATAGTGAAACATGCGTTCCATTCCGTATGTTCAAACCAGCGTCTTCGTGGATGATAGACACTCTTTCGGGGGAAATCAACTTGCAACGTACTGGGATGTTGAGTTGAATAAAGCAATCCCAACAGATATCATGCAAGGCATGACCCTTGAGATGAATTTCTCAGAGTCGACATTCGTTGAAAAGACTACAATGAAAGATTGCTCGTTCAAGATTCGGATTTTCACCCCAACAAGTGAGATACATTTTGCTGGACATCCGACTCTTGGTACATCATTTGTTCTGAAACATAAGGGTCTCATTGAGCAATCCACAAGGAAAACAACTCTTGAATTGGGAGTTGGTCCAATACTAGTTGAGTATCTGGATTCAGGACTCATTCAGATGCAACAACCTCAACCAAAATTCCTTCAGACCCTTGATGAACCCACACTTGTTACTGAAGCGCTTGGACTAAATCCTGGAGACATTGATTCAGAATTTCCTAGTCAATGGGTATCCACTGGATTTCCATTTTTGATTGTTCCATTAAGAAACCTCGATGCGGTAGAGAGAGCGGTGCCAAATCCTCAACTGATTATGAGTAATCTGAGGGACCACCTAAGTCAAGAGATTCTAATTTTTTCTGTTGAAGGAGTTCATGCAGATTCACATGTTCACTCAAGGATGTTTGCCCCGGGTGCAGGTGTTCTTGAAGATCCAGCAACTGGGAGTGCTGCAGGACCTCTTGGGGCTTATGTTGAGAAATACAAACTACTATCCGATCACTCAATAGGAGAGGAAATCAGAATCGAACAAGGATTCGAAATGAACAGACCAAGTCAACTAATTGCAAGGGTTCCCAATGAAGAGATGGACCAAGTTCTTGTGTCAGGCAATACTCGGCTCACTGCTGAAGGAACTTTCTTCCTTCCATAATTGTGAATATACACTAAATGAATCTCCAACATTGATTTCGTATCGCAGAAATACCTTCATATGTTAGTTTAATAAAATTCCCTTCGGAGCTAAGTTAATTGAGTATACGAAGTCCAGTTTTCAAAACAGTCCTTATAGGTGAGGGTGGAGTTGGAAAGACATCACTGGCAATTCGATATACAGAAGACCGTTTTGATCAGCGGATGAAAATGACAATAGGAGTCAATTTTGCTACAAAGAAGGTCAACGTGTCAGGCAAGGAGATCACTTTACTTTTGTGGGATCTTGGAGGACAGCCCCGATTTCAGGATGTCGTGATGGATTACTTCAAGGGTTCTAAACTCGCTATTGCTGTATATGAAATCAGCCGCCCATTCACTCTGTTTAGATTGGATGATTGGATAAGCAAGTTACACAACAGTGTTCCCGAGTGTGATATCTTCCTAGTTGGCAACAAGATTGATGAACGAATCGAGGGGATGGGAGTCACACCTGAAGAAGCTAAAGAATTTGCAGCAAAATACGATGCGCAAACTTTCGAAGTATCAGCAAAATCAGGAATAAATGTAAACGATATGTTTGAAGTTGCTGCACAGCACCTTGTTTCCAAGCACGGTTAGAGTATGTTCACGCATTTTGATGAGTTTGTTGGTAGGAAATATGATTAAATATTAGATTTCGTAATATTCGTTAGACCAGAACGACGGAAACCTAGGATTTCAAATTTTCAAGTTCGAGATGTGATGCTGCCGTATGTGCAACCGACAAAGCAACAGGATACTTTGAGTCATTCTAGGATTTTGTCAGAATAGTCTAAGCAATGGAACATAATGCATGCTACGAAATATGTGTATACTATTGTATTGCCTTCACGCTGAAACCAACACAGAACGCGCTCTGAGTACATATCAAATGCATATTGCATGTACGGGGATCATAAACGGTGTATGGAATCTGCCTTATCAACGAAGCTGGCGAAACTGTTGCCTCAATAGGTTGGGAAAACCTACAAGGCGATTCAGCACTCTTAGGTGGTTTTGTATCAGCACTCCAGATGTTCATTAAGAAGATTTCAGGTACCGAGATTACTCAACTCCAGTTTGGTGAATGGAAATTACTGATTGGAAAAGCAGGTGAGTACCATGTAGTAACTCTCCATGCTAACGATGATACTAACGCAACAAAGTACAATGAAGAGGTCATCAAATTTGTTCTAGCGCATGATGATAACATCGACGATGGCGTTCTTGGTTTAATCAATGAACTTGTCATAGAAGAAACAAGTAAGAACAACTAATGTTTCATGATCCGTTGGTTCTCTAACAATCCTTATTCTGTGGAATTGCAGAAATTTGGTTATGCTAGTCGTTTCCTGAAGAAAACCTCTCCGATTCCACCTTCATTGAGAC